>Ga0247765_1000374_pt1 | contig 35995 bp, 47 predicted proteins | sample UWRJL106311C6_FD_179949 | JGI IMG/M metagenome (GOLD analysis project Ga0247765, IMG submission 179949) | Plant litter microbial communities from Arlington Agricultural Research Station in Wisconsin, United States - UWRJ-L106-311C-6 | ecosystem: Environmental > Terrestrial > Plant litter >...
AGAATTTTTTTTTTTTTTTTTTAGAAAACGACAACTCAGGATAAGACGAGATGTATACGGCATACAAGTACGCCCGGCGGAAATACCGCGACCATCAGCAAAAGCGAGAACAGACCATTGAATTACACTCGCAAGCCGGTTCTTCGTCACGTCCCAACAGCGCATCTACCCCTCTCACTCTCGCTCTCACGACGAGAACGACAGATAGGAAAGAGAATGAGGAGACGCCAGAAGAAAAAGCCGAAAGGAATTGCCGCAGGACATATCGATACAAAATCGTCTTTGGCCTGTTCTTTCCGTATGCGCTGCAGGCGCTGGACATGACGATTGTGGCGTCGGCGCTGCCTTTTATTGCAGAGGATTTTGGTATTTCTCCCTTTTTTTTTTCTCTCTCTGTTCTCAGTCTCAGTTTCTGTTTCTGCCGGTTTGGGGGTGGTGGTGTTTTTGTTTGTTGGGGGTAGTGTGTTGCGTGCTGCTCACTATTCTATGTCCCCCCTTTTTACCTATACTTCCCCCCATCACCCTTCACCTTTTACCCCCCCCATTTTTTTTTGGCCTCCCCCTTTTTCCTACCCAAAAATCCCATTCTCTACCCCAGAAAAAGTCACACTAATTCCCTGGGACAGACCAAATCGCACAGCTAAACTGGATAATCACGGCATTCAACCTCCCCGCCGCCTCGTTTCTCCCCCTGTTCGCTCAATGCGCCGATATTTTCGGGCGCCACGCCACGTTACAGTCTGCCATCATCATCATGGCCATTGGCTCGGGACTCTGCACGGGTGCGCCCACCTCGGCATTTGGCGTGCTTCTTCTCGGAAGGGCTCTACAAGGCATTGGTGCGGCGGGGGTGAATATCTGTGTGCGTACCATTCTTGCTGACCGTGTCGAACTGGCGGAGTATTCCAAAAATTGGACGCTTTTCGCAGTCATTGGTGCAGCGGCCTTTGCTATTGGCCCTGTCGCCGGCGGGTATCTCACGCAGGTGAATTGGCGGTGGTGTTTTGGGATCAATTTACCGGTGGCGGCGCTGGCCGTGTTATTAGTGGTGATTCTACTTCGAAAAGAATTGCTTGGGCCACAACCACTTCCCGAGCTGGAAAGGAGTGAAAAGGGGAGGAAGAGATTGAGGAATAAATCCACAAAGCGAGGGAGGATGCTGTTGCGGCTGTCGACGGTGGATTACGGCGGGCAGGTGTTGTTTCTAGCGGGAATGGGATTGGTGGTGTTGGGATTGACGTGGGCCGGTGGCACGTATCCGTGGGCGTCGGCAGCGGTGGTGGTGCCGTTGGTGGTGGGCGCGGTTCTAACGGGCGCGTGGATGCTTTACGAGTATGCCATGGCTCCTGGGAAGGGGATGGCGAGGGTGTTTCCCCTACAGAGACCCATGATGCCGTGGGAGTTGTTGATACAGCGAGACATTGGGTTGCTGTTTTACATCAACTTTAGTATTGGCGTCGCCATGTTCGCTGTCATGTATTTCATGGACCTGTATTTTGCGCAGGTTCTGGGACATAGCTCGAGCGATGCAGGGCTGGCGTTGTTGTACTATTTGCCTGGGTTGGGAGGTATGTTCCTTTTCTTTTCTTTTCTCTCTTTCCCTCTTTTTTTTTCTTCCTTTTTTTTCCCCTTTCCCCTTTCCCGGGTTTTCTCTCCCTTTCTTTTCTCTCTTTTCTTCTTCTTTTCCTTTCTCTCTTTCCCCTTAGTCTTTTTTTCTCGTCTGTTCTAAACTAACTGAACTTACCAGTCGGCTTCTTCTCCGCCACCTTCTTCAGCAACGTTTTCCCCCGCCAAACCCAGCCGACCCTCGTGATTTCCACCATCACCGCCTCCACCGGAATTACCGTGCTCGCCTGCGCGACTAACCAAGAGAATCTCCCTCTTGTGTACGGCATGATGGCCCTCACGGGATTCGGAACCGGTCTCTCCTTTAACCCAGGCTCACTACACGCTCTCGCTCTCTTTCCCAATCTCACGGCGCCCATCCAATGTCTTGTTTCTTTTTCAAACCCGTTTGGCGGAACGGTCGGTCTAACCATCATGTCGACTGTCTTTAACAACAAGAGTGGCGCCAACAACTCGGATCCCAAAACGGGTATCATGTGGGCGTTTATTGCCATTATGCCCATCATGTGGTTGAGCGTGGTGGCAACCACTTTTCTCGGAAATGTTTGGATCAAGCCGGGTGAGGGCAAGGACAAGGGAGAAGGTTATGATGTGGTCAAGGGGATTTGGCTGTGGAGTGTTTTGTTTCGGCGTAAACTGGAGATTCAGCACATGGTCAAACAGGATCCACGAGCGGTGGCGGCCGAGTCGGGATCGGGATCGGGATCAGGATCAGGGGGTGTGTTGGGGGAGCCAAGTGAAAGGAGGGAGGAGGTGTAACGAATGGTATCTATCAGAACTAGACGTTTTTTATTTTATTTTTTTTATCGTATTTGTACTCAAAACATCTCGTCGTCTGTGTCCTCTGCTTTCTTTGCTTCCTCTACGCTCCCTACAACCTCATCCTCCCCACGTTCCACCGGCTCCGGAAACACGGCCCGATAGGTAGGCGTCGATATAATATTACATCCTGCCATCCGCAACACCTTCTCGATCCAGTTTCGAATATCAACCTCGGTATCCGGAAACAGATCAAGATCCGTCTGCCAAATCACCGGCCCGTTGAACTGCCGTCTTGCAGGCCTTTTTCCCGTATACATGCCCCACAGCGTCACCGCCAACGCAAAATAATCGTCAAACACCGTCGGCGGTGGCAAGAAATCCCCCATACCCCATGCCACTCCCCACCGTTGCCCTTCCGCGTTGCCCCGCTCCGCACGCATGGCTTCCCTCTTTTCCAGCCTGGTCCGGGAGAGATACTCCTCGGAAACAAACGAAGAATTCCACTCGTCATGCGGCTCATCCACAAACCGTGCACTACTGAAATCCACCAGCCGCAACGTCCCATCGGATGCCCAGACAAAATTACTCTCCTTGATATCACCGTGTACGATCCCCCGGTCGTTATGCAATCTCTCCAACAACCTAAACATTTGCGCAATGATATGATGACGTCTCTCCACACCTACCACTTCGGCAAATTGCAGCCGTCTTCCCATCTCGATGAGCAGTGCCTTTGTCCCGGTATCAGGACGGGAGCCCTTCCAGATGATGCGACTGAGAACCCGCATGGCGGTATTTCCTCCCGCGGCTGCGGCTTCTGTAAGTTTGGCTTCCCGCGGAGTCACCTCGCCGCGATAGATGGTGCGTGCCCCGAACCGGTAAACTCGTCCAGATTGGCCGATCATGGAGCGTGCCCAGGAAGAGGCCGGATAGTCGAGCATGGGGTTGCCTTCTTCAATAACGGGGGGAAGGTGTCTGAAGAGGTCTTTGCGTTTCGCCCTAGGTTTGATTATCGATGCAATGGATCCATTGGAACTGGAATTGTGGGAGATGCCATCGAGAGAGGGAGAGGGGATGGAGGATAGGCGAAGGATAGGTGTAAGAGGCGTGAGAGGTGTGGTTGGAGTGGTTGGGGTAGTAGGGGGTGTTCTGGCTGCTCGTCTGCTGTCGGAAAAGTCAAAGCCGCTGCTGTCAAAGGTGGCAGAGGATGAAAAGGTATCCGGTGTGGCGTGGCCGTGGCGGTTGGTTTTGCGGTATTGGGTGGCCAAACTCTTGGCCGTGGCTTGGTCAAACATGTCGCCGGGTAGCATATCTATGTAAATAGACGCGCAAACGCCAGACAGAGTGAAATGTGATGGGTTTTAAGGCAAACAAAAGAAGACATTTTCACGGACCTGAAATGCGTGCGCCGGATGGGCTCGGCAGCCACAAATTGCTAATGGAAGCCAAGGGGAACTCTATTTTCACATGCAGTCCTTGGTCAGATTCGTCAGAACCAGCAGCAGCCCTCGATCAGCTCCAGCGGCGGTCGCTGGTCATGACACCGAATGCACTGTCCCGGGGCGGCTTGACAGGCGGCAGGAATCGTGAATAGCTTCAGTCGCCTGTAGTTCCACAATGCTATTGCAGGGTGGTAAAGCACAGCACAGCTGCGGCAACTTGGTCTCGGACTCACCACTTGACTGATGACGCTTTGCCGTTCCGTGCCCCAGTGTTACTCGGGATTGGGTTTGTGGCTGCGGCACATTGACATCAAAGATACACGCCATGGCCCACCCCCGACGACGTGGTTGCTGCAGTGGGAATCGCTATCCATTGCCATGACCCCGGGTTGGCTGGGGAGAAAAGTGGTGTAACCACACGACGGTTCGGATATGGCCCTTGGCATTCGCGCTAAATGCGTTTTCCCCCTCCTCTGTGATAAAAGAGACAGGCTCGCGAGATGCAATTCGTGCAGTGGGAAAATCCTTCATCCTTCACGGTACTTTGCGGTCTTGGGTACAAACTAACGCAATGTATGTCGTGGCATGCAGTGAGTTGGGGGCGGCGGCTGGGTCTCGAAACTGGCCAACAAGGCTCACTGCTCGTGGTCACCATGCAGAAGCAGCTGCATGAGGTCGCACATGGCGCCTGCGAAACCAATCCTGGCCGCGCTTCCACGCCCGGTTTGGGCATAGCCGCCCAAAAAGACATCAAACGCAGTGCGGTATTTGCTCCGAAGGTACGAACATTGCAAAAAGGTTGCTCCCGTTTGCTTCCCGTCGTTAGTTGCTGCGGTCAGCCACAGCGCTTTCGAGGCACAGCCAATACCCTCATCTTGGATACCCGTCCCCGCCCGGCGGCATGGGTGCATATCACATATCGCATGTGCATATATATATTGTCTGGGGCCATCGCGGTATTGCTCTCGCACCATCCAAGTCCTTTGTCGTTGCACGGCAAAAAGATCACAACCATGTGTCTCTTCGATCAGACTCCCTACATCGGATGTCCCGAGGGGGAGCAGCACTTTTATCAGCAGTGGATGAAGTGCAACAAGGCTGTCGTCAATGGACAGTACTGTCCAGTTGAAAAGTCAGCTTTGGTCGAAGAGCTACGTGACTTTTCCAGAAACGTTCTGTGTTGTCCCATCCACCGACACATTGCCGTCCACCAGCATCAGTTCTCCCTAATTCAGGGTGACTTCATCGATGCCGCCGCGAGTACCGACGGCGAGCTTGTTGACCTCACTCCAGCCCTCGACAGGGCCATCCAGAAGCAGTCCCAGCGGGTGACCAAGGACAAACCACGTCCGCCTAAGATTGCGGTTGCGCAATGGACACCCCGATCACCCATCCAGGAAAAAGAAACGCCACTCTCTCCCCGATCTGTCCTACATGAACTCGAACTTGTCGACACCACCGAGCCACCAGAAGAGCCTGCGTTGAAGCCGAAGGTGCCATCGAGGAGTCCATCAGGGACAAGTCTCGAGCTCAGCTCGGGGGGTGAACCGGAGCTTGAGCCGGTGGCAATCGCACAAGCCCTCATAGAAATGCCACCTCAGCCCCGAGCCGCCGAGCCCAAAGCCGCTGTGCCGGGTCGGTCCACCTCCCCCTCCCAGTCGCAATATCAAGCCAGCCGACCTGGCTCTTCTCAACGGCGACACCGGGATGAAAGCACAGTGTCCGCTCAGGGAAGGCGACGTTACCGAGAAGAAAGCACACAATCTTCCCAAGGCCGACGACGAAACCGAGACCACAGCGCCACCTCTTCCCAGCGAACCCGCTTACGCCGCGAGGAGACACCCGAACCCGACTGTGATGAGCCCGTCCGTGGACGGAAGCCACTCCAGTCACCCAGCTTCAGTCGTCGTGGAACACCCGACGGCATCATCGGTCTTCCCTCAAGACCGGACATGCACCGACAGGCGTCCATGGCCCACCGGAATACTGGTAAGGTCGGGTCCATCCACTGGGAGATACACACCCCTGCGCCCGACTCCCTTGACACCATCGTACCGACCTCACCAACCTCACGCCATCCAGATGCACCAAGCCCTGCCAGCTACCTCCTTCCCGAGGCCGACCGTGACAGGCACAGTGATCGTGGCCGTGGCCGGTGCGCAAAGTACACCAAAATCACCGAGGATTGTGACCTCGACAACGAGCCCACCGATTATCGGCCTTCCCAGTCGCAGTGCCAGAATCAGAGCCAGCACCAACACCAAGTCGTACCACCACTTCGCCCTCCCCGTCCTACCAGCGTAAATCGACACAGCCGCAGCCCTAAACCCGGACCCAACCTCCTTCAACGCCGACGCACCGCTCGTGACAGAGACAGGGATAGGGACAGAGCCCATCGAACCACTCCATCCGATTCCGGGCTTGAAAGTCCCACGCTGGGTCTGTCTGTGCATTGGGACCTTCCTAACCTCAAGGCGCCCATTAGCACTGATCTTGTCAGTCCCAAGATAGCTGCGGCTGGACCTGCAGCCGGATCTGGATCTGGATTCGGCGTCGGGGCTAGTACCAGTACCGGGCTGGGGATAGGAATGGGGATAGGTAGCAGGGCAGGGGGTCCCGGTCCCGGTCCCGGAGCCGGAACCACGAAGCGGCACGGACGCGGACACATGAAGCGGGAGTCGGACGATAGCGGGTACCAAAGCATAGGTGTGGGTGGCATGGGTCTTACACGAAAGGCGTCAAGGGAGTTGCCCTTGAGAGTAGACTGGGAGAGGGAGAAGGAGTTAGCACGGGAAAGGGAGAGAGAAAGGGAGGAAGAGAGAGAGACGAGGGGACAAATGGTAGATGTGCAACAGCCTCCACCACAGCAGTGTTACCAGTTGCCTGCAGCAGCCCTGTCGCCACGGCCTTTGCCAGACGCGGCGTACGTATCGAGGCCGGCGACGGCGACGGCAACAGCGGCAGGAAATGGTCATGGTTTGGGAGGGAAGAAAAAGTCATTGAGTCGGCTGCGGAGGACGTTGAGTGGCTTCTTTAATGACGGGAGAAAACCTCCGGGTTAGGGGGTGGTTTGATAGGTAGCAGCGAGCGTGCATCTAGGCGGAAATGCAAGGCTATTCGCTTGGTATTCTCTGCTTCCTAATCAACGTCCGTGGCAGATTTCTCCTGGGAATACAGGACAAGATCGCCAGGTCCAGCATTTCCGTGCCCCCGAACAAATGAGGAAAGCGCACCTTTGGCGGGTTCTTCACTCCTTCCTCCTCGGCCTCGGGCTTGCTTGTGACCACTTTCTCCGCACGTTTGCCTCCGCGTGTGCACGTCCACACATGCTGCCCTCTTCTTGCCTTCGCCAGTCATTGTGCTAGTTTGAATTCTCTCGAGCAGAGACAATAACGACATTGTAAGGCAGTAGTATATGGGAGGACAAAGCACTGACGTCACCTACCAACCAGGCTTGTCCATCAGCGACACTCGGCGACACCAGGTTCCCTGTCCCACACGCAACCTCGTCTAATTGGCTACCGAGTCGTCCGGTCGGAACTTGAACGATGAGACCGATTCCTGGGATTAGGTTAGGATGAGAAGACGGCGACGAATCGTAACACACCAAGTCGGACATTCCCCTTTCATCCGAATCCCCCTCGCGAATGTAAATATAGTCATTGTCGTCGCTACTTGCCACAAACCCATCGAATAAACCCCAAAGCCCGAGAAGAACGGCGTCGAGCCAGTCAGCGAAACACCAAGTCACCATTTGTCTATCCGCGGGCGACCCGGATTGCTGTGTCCAGTCCTTGAAATCAAAATGCACGCATGGCAATGATGACCGGGAGAGAGTCTACAACGATACATGACCGCGCGGCACAGTCTGACACACCCGAGACGAGACTCGAGCGGGGCCCAGTGTTCATCCTATTGATACGGGCGTGCGTTATCAACGGGCTGAACCTACGTAATAATTAGGGCAGAGGCGCAGCAAGGAATTGCGTGATTGTGGGGCACCCTTTTCACTGCTACCTGATCGCCAATACATCTTCAGTTCAGGTGGAAACATTTAACCTAAATCTGGATGATATTGTACCCTCCAAGCTACCTTGAATACCTAGGTGCGCGACTGACAGTAGATGCAACAGCTTTCAAGATTCGTGTATCCAATCGTCTAACGGTCCCAATCAACAACAGCCGTACTCCATGCTTCATACGCAGTCCAGAACACACCCACCCCTCCTCATCATTGCAACCCTCATGTTTTCGTATCCCAACACCTCAGTAAGAAGCGTAATACCCCCGCGATCTCGACCGGCTCCTTCCCTGCGATCTAGATCGCCCAGCATCGTTAATGACATATGTCGCCGACGGTCTCCTCACATAGGCGTCCTTTTCTTCCAATACCACCGGCCTTGGCGTCGACGACCTATGTCTGCGATGGGAATGATGTGATCGCGACCTTGACCGGTGTCCGCGATTATGATGGTGGTGATGATGATGACGGCGCGGCTGGTCGTCGTCGTACCAGCCCTGCCTGTCCGTATCCGGGGCTTTCGTCGGGGCGCTCAATGATCGCACCACCCAGATGATGAGGAGGATAGCAACGACAACGCCAATGACGATGCCAACGATGGCGCCAGTGTCGAGACTCGACCCACTAGAGTTATTGTTATTGGCGGGTGGTGCGACAGTCACAGTGGAGGTTGGTGATGTGGTGGTGGTCTGTCTGGCAAAGATGCCCGATAGCCTCAAAGGGAGGGTTTTGGTTGGTGTTGGCGCCATGATTGGACCAGGTAGGTGGCGAAAAAGTCTGTTGATCAAACGAATGTGAGGTAATGGTCGAGAGAGGAAACTGTGCGGGGGGGTCTGATCAAATATCTCAACCAACACCTCCGCCTAGCTCCGCGGCCGTCGGCAGTCGGCCATGATGATCGCTACTGGTATTTTCACAATGACGTGGACGAAGTGGTGAGGATTGGATCTGTGTAAGCTCATTGGCTCGTTTCGGGGAGCCATCTCCAATGGTGTGTCTTGGCGGCTGAGAGAGGGAGAAGTGCAGATGACGTCAGTGTAGGAGCATCTTCTCCGGTGTTACATTTCCGTATCTGATGGAGGCAGAAGGTGAGTGAGCGGGTGATAGTTGATATTGACGGTGATGACTGTAACAGATTCAGTGTTCACGATGGCTCTGCATGTTGCCATCTCACTCCCGCCGATAACAAAGTACTACACGTGGGCCATTATACAGGAGAAGACAATAGCAGTTCCGTCCCGCCCGAGCCGCAACACCTGATTCGCGCATGGCCTGTCGCTACAAACATGGCAGTTGAGGCTCGTAGACTTGATCTTGAAGGATCGCCGCTGTCACACCGAGATATCTCAACCTGTGACGCACTAACAACCGCCACCAGGAAATCCAGTAATTACCTAATGACACCAGATATATCACTTGACACTCGCAGGTCAGCGGCAGATTTCTTTTGGCTGGAAAGATCTTCCTTGTTTAAATCCCACCAATTTGTGGGCAACGATCTTGGCCTGTTGAGACCAAACACAGTCTGACCCAAAATGAGCGACCGTGGCCGTTCCCATAGGGGCTATTACTCGCCCTCCCCTTACGATTACGACTACGTCTACGAGAAACGACCGCGCCACCATTCTCTTGGCCGACAAGCCCTCAACAAGCTGGAAGATGCCATTGGCACTCTCAGTCTTGATTCCCACCACCATGACAGACATGTCGATAACTCCCGAGCTCTAACACCTTATCATGGGGGCGGGCACTACCACCACCACCACCACCACCATGACTACCATCGACACCACTCCCGCGGGAGACTCCATCTCCATGATGATGATCATGATCGAGACTATTATGAGTACGAAGAACCTCGCCGCGCCCGTTCCCGCTCCCGTCATCGGCACAAGCACAGGGCATATCACAGTGCCTCCCCCACGCGTCGTCACTACCACAGCCGATCCCGCTCCCGATCCCACTCTCGCTGGGGCCGCGGAATCCAAGCAGCCGTCGACGCCGCAGCGATTGAAGCGTTTCGTCTCCGCAAAGAGCCCGGGAAATGGAAAGGCCCCAAGGGAGAACGGGTTGCGACAGCGGCGATCAGCGCGGGCGTGATTGGGGCGGCGACAGGCAAGGTGGAGGAAGGGAAGCAGAAGGGAGCGTTGGGGTCAGCTTTGGGAGGGTTGTTGGTGAATCGGTTGGTGAATGGGCCGAGGAGGGAGGTTCGGTGATTTTTCTTCTTCTCTTTCCGTCTGACTCTTTCTCCCTGTTTCTGTCTCTCTCCCCCTCTCTTTGCTCTGTTTCTTGTGCTCTCTCTCTCCCCCTTTCTCTCTGGGTCTCTAACTGTCAGTGTCAGGCTCTCCTGTTCTAGTCAGTTATTCACGAATGATATGACGGTGGTAATGATTCAAGTTTTTAAAGTTTTCATCAGCGGGTACTAGCATAGCGTTCACAACAAACAGACAGGCCCAAACTAGAATCCCCTTTCCAAATATTAAATTGTATTACTCCAAAAAAATTCCCCAAGAGAAGCCGTAACAACCCGCCATGCAGTACAAGTATGCAGTGGAGTCTAGATGTCTAGCATGCATAATCCCAGATAGATAGATACGCCAAATCTATGCCGTAACTATGCAACTACCTTCCTACCTACCTATGCAAGTGAACATGTCGTCTAGGTATCTTGGTCTGGTCTGGTCTGGTCTGGTCTGGTCTGGTCTGGTCTAGGTATAGGTATATCTACGTCGACTTGGTCTTGGTCTTTGGCTCTGGCAGCTTAAACTTTTCGCGAATCTCCTCCTCTGAAAACCGTCTCGTATGTCGCCGTAGCATCTCGGCCCGTTCGTCTAGCGTCATGTCGATTTGTTCACCCATGGGGACGAGACACTTGGCGAGATGGGCGTAGTCTTTCATGAGTAGTCGGACCGTGATCATTAGGTAGTCGATATTATGAAAGACGAGAGCCTTTTCGTTAGCATATGTCTCCTTTTGCTGCAGAAAAGAGACCGGGTGGTGTCGCCAGTGTCGGCGGGGGTTGAGATGATGTGACGTGTGATAGCCATCGTTGTAGCAGTACCGGTTGCTCTATTACGAAATTAGCATTCAACAATTAAGAAGTGGTTTTGAAACAGGAAGGAGAGAGGAGAGAAAAACGTACCGGAACGTCAATCAGCGTGATGCTTGACCGAAAATCCGAATCAGGCTCATCAGAATCAACAAACGCGTGCTGTCCCCAGTTTCCTACCATGAGGCCGAATCGGAGAAGTAGTAACGGGCAGAGAAACACAAAGGTGGTAGCCTGGCTGTTGAGGCGGTACAGGGTATAAAGAGTGGCGTAGTTGGAAAGCTCCCAAAAGGCCGTCTTCATGGCGTTGGTCGTGCGACCTTTACGCAAAAAGTACAGAGGAAGATCCAGCCAAATCAAAAAGTAGAAGCGCCCGACGTAGTGCAAAAAGTTGAAGAGGTCGTCTCGCTGGTAGCGGATTGTCGACGACAAATCCTCAGGTCCGTTGCCCTCAAGGTGGTGATGCTTGACATGGTGGTAGTAGTATGAATTCCATGTGTGTCCCATCAGGGGGTCGGTGATGTAGGGGAAATAAGAATCGATCAGACGGAGGATGGGCTTCTTGGCGAGGATCCCGTTCATGTGGATGTGCTGGTGCATCATCAGGGTGTATACGCCAAGATACCAGAACTGCATGGCAAAGTGGATCACGCCGTGGATGTAAGTGAAGCGGTAAAACAGCCATGCAGCGCTGGGAACTGAGGTGGTGAGGTAGAGGATGAGGTGCGTCAACATGACGACGTCGGTTTCATGCCGGACGATACCCCCCGCCCAGCGGATGTAGGGCTGGACGACATGGTTGAAAATGACGGCAGGTAGTCTGGCCTGAAGATCGGTGAGATCCAGTGTTGAGATGACCGTGGGCTGAAATTCCTGGCTTTGGGGGTCGTTGAGTGCCGTCAATCTGCGGATATCGGCGGCATCTCGTTCCGGCGAAATGCCGTGGCCTCTGATAGCTATTTCCCGTGTCAGTTTGTGTTTTGCCTCCAAAAATGCAGCGACATACATGTGTCCGGGTTGATGGTGATAGAATCGGTGCTGGAGTAGCCCTCATCAATTATGGTCTTGGCAGATTTTGAGCTTTGGTGCCGCTGAATATCATCGGCAAGGTTTTTCAAGAGGATGATATCTGAAACCGTGAGCTCACGGTCATAAAAGATGTCTCCCATGGCTGAGCGGGAGCAGCGCCGATTGAAGCCGAAATATCCGATGAGGGTGGGTAGCCTTGACAGCTGCTGCCACGAGTTTGGAGGACAAGAGAAAACTTGGAAAGAGATCGGAAATTTTAGCTAGTGGTTGACAATCAGGACCCCTGCTAAAGGGGGCGTGGTGGCACAGCGGGCTATCAGGCCACAAAGGGGCGGTGGACTGCTTGCTGTGTAGCTCCTAATTGGCGTGCAACCAATGAGATTAGTGAGTGACGGTCGGCAGTCCAGCCGATTTCATGGACGTGCGTGCAGAAAACCCTGCGGAAAACCCGCGGAAGCGCGTCGTTTCATCCCCGCAACCGCCAATTACCGATGAAACAAAGTTAAACTGCATCGGTGTGGTTGATGAGCCGTACATTCTTTTTTTTTTCGTTCTTGTTGCCGTTTCCGGTTTCTGCGTGTCAAACTCAATACGAAATCCGCTAAATCTCACTGTAAGATGCGGCTCCACCAGCCGAGATCCATCCCGTCTTGGCATCAAGCTTGTCTTTGTCAAGATTCAGTGACGCCTTATGTCAGATCCGGTTCTGCATAAGGTGTTACTGGGATACAGTGGAAGATTTCGGTGCTAATGTTGATGAATGTTCTGATAAATTGGGGCGTGATGCGTATCAGTTCGGATTTGCGCAAACAAATCTCACCACAGGAGCATTTCCGAAGAGTTTCAGGGATCCCCTGCACCAACCAGGCGCTAACCCGATGCATTTGGTTGAATTTTCAGCGAGTGGCCACTTTCATTTCACCACGTCCGATGGGTTCGAGAGCGAAGACGCACGGTTTCAGCGTCCTGTGGGTCATGCGCACGAATTGGAAACAGTTCCAAGTTCTACGGTATCTGGATCAACCGCAAGTCCATACCTACGGGCGGTATCAAGCTCTAATTGCAATTGATAGAATGCCGATACAAATGCCGGAATGATTGACCCTACTGGGGGTAGGCCAGGGTAGTTTGAGTTTTGTCCCTCTGTATGGCAATCACTGCAAACTTCATACAAGCAATTCACTTGCGTTGATACAGAGATCAGTGGAACACAAGCTGGAGCCAACATCAGGCAAAGCCTGCAAAAGAAGCCGGTAAACAACATTGCTCTCGTTCCGAATTGTGTAGCGAGTGTCCAGTCCCACCCGCAGGTCCAACTTGGATCGGTTGTCACACGAAGCCCGCACAAAATCTGGTTTGAGTAAGATCAACAGCTCCAGCAAACGAAGCTGCAAACTCGTTTGTTCCCGGTCGTTCAGGCTGCAACTTGGGACCGGCTGAACCAATCTTGTCGGCACGCCGGCATAGCCACATGTGCGGTTTGTCATGTGCCCACTGACGAGCGCAACAGGAGGCACGCAAGAAACTCCGGAAAAGCAAGGATTCAAGTTGATTCAAAAGACCAACTTGGTGCGCTTGGCCCAAGACGGGGGATTTCCGGCGAGTTTGGGGGCAAACAGGATGTAAAATTGTGAATTGGGGAAGTGGCGACACCATGTCGTCATTCCATGCCCCGCCCATGTTTACCGTCTTCCAGATGCGGAGAACAAAAGCTTCTTGCCTTAACAGATCACCAGATCACCAGAGATCAGCAAAAGGGTCCAAAAACATGACGTCGCATGAGGTCATCCCTTATCTGGGTACTTACTTCGTACACGACCTGACCTATTTAAGTGCAGTTCTCGACAAATGCCAAGACATGTCAGAACCTTCAACCAAAACATTTCAGACTCGACCAACCAAAACAACATTTACATTGAAACATATCTACTTAAAAACAACATCATGTCTCAATACCCCAACGAACGCGGTCTCCGCGCCGGCGGCATGAATCCCGGCAGCGGCACCTTCGGAGAATCGCCCGCGTCCGGCCCGGCCCCTACTACCGCCGGACACCACAAGCATGACCTCCTTAACAAACTCGACCCCCGCGTCGACAGCACGCGAGACCGTCTCCCCATGGCTACGTCTTCGCACGGAAATAATGTCCCCGCGGGGACTTATGGTCCGCATTCTTCTCGGATTGCAAACGCGCTTGATCCCCGTGTTGATTCCGATGCGGATCATCGTGGTGCTGCTGCTCAGTCGGGGATGATGCACGGCGCTGCTGGGACCGGTGCTGGTGCACCAGAGGGGACATATGGCCCGCATCGCTCGCGGGTTGCCAATGCGCTAGATCCCCGAGTTGATTCCGATGCGGATCACCGTGCCGGATATGGAACTGGATACGGTGCGGGACATCTCCCCACGGGAGCGGCTGCCGCGGGTGCTGCTGCGCCGGGATATGGACCTGGTCCCGGGGCGGGCGCCGCAGCGGGGATGGGAGTTGGCACGGGAATTGGCATGGGGACAGGGGCGGGGACGACGGGGATTGGAAGACATCATCACCAAGAGCCGGTAGTGGGGTCAGCGCCGGGAGCGAGGATGGGCGGAACGGGAGCGGGTGTGGGTGTTAGTGGTACAGGAGCCGGACTGCCTGGACCGGCACCGAATACGGCAGGTCCACATCGGTCGGATTTGCTGAATAAGTTGGACCCGAGGGTGGATAGCAAGACAGGGGAGAGGAAGGATCAGCAGCCGTATCGGGAGGGTGCGTATACAGAGCGGAGGGGAATTTAGGGGAGCAGGATGTATGATACCATGATCTATGTTGGTTTTGGATGCGGGATTGTTTGGTACTGTTTTGCAGTTGAATTTGGCTTATAGTTGATATTTGATACCAGCTGTACGAAAATGAGATTTCTTTACACACAGCCATGCATCTGAACCAGAACTACACGGCTAGTGATGCCGTCGTCAATAAGGTCAATACAGTTCTATCATTTGTACTCTTTCCTCTACAAATGTTGCAACATAGTGACCATACTCGTTAACCACCATCCCTCTCTCCTTATGCCCAAGCTTGATATATACAGAGAATAGAAGTATGTGCAATAAACTTCGCTGCCGTGCCCTCCACTAACAAACCCGCCCCAGTCAAGTCAAGTCAAGTCAAGTCCGTCCCTAAGGCTTCTTGACCAACTTGATCAGGATACCCTCAGGCTTAACCTTGGCGGCTTTATACTCGGGTGTATTATAAACCGGATTCGCCGCATCGGTCTTGACGCCAATCATGCCTCCGGAGGTACCGCAGTCCGCGAGGGAGTTCTTCTTCATATCCGCCGTGCCATCAGGACCACCGCCATCAATAGCGTTGGCAATATCATTAAAGTGGATCGTCGAGTTGACGCGTCCGTTGTAATGCTTGGCCAGAACAAGCAGGTCGCCGCCGTTGGGGATCTCAATCAGCCATTCGGCACAACCAAAGTCCGGCGTGGGCATGTGGTACATGGCGGCCATGCCTTCATTCTCGCCCATGATGCGGAGAAAAGTAGTGGCGTATTCAATGTCGTCGGCGTTGAGCTTTTGGTCTTCGCCGCCGTCCCGGCCGAAGCATACTTTGGCGGCTGTCTCGCCGCATGCGCGGGGGGAGAGCTTGAGGGCGGAGGTGGTGGTGGTGGCGGTGAGAGCCGCGAGGTGGAGGAGGGTTTGGAAGTGCATCTTGAGATGTAATGAGTGGACTGACGTGAGCGAACGATGGACTGAATAAACTGAGTTTGATGTTGATGTTGATGCTGATGCTTTGAACATGCCACACCATCGAGACACTTTACGACATACTTATACCTAGATTTGATACCGCCTTATACATGTACCCAGTCACCATCTAGTCACCCTCCAACTAGCCCTACTCACATGCAGACAGTCCAGTCACACCCCGAATTCGCCAAAAACATTAAATGAACACCACACCTTGACAGTGCATGTAACTTCACCTCGCCCAAGGCTTCCATCCTATCCCAACCCATTCAATTCCACCAGTTCATCTATTCAGGGCTGCACCGTTCTCAACACGAACAACAAACCCATTTACCCCCACCCCGAAAAACTCTCCCCAGGCTGTGCTGCGCCGCATCTCATCCTTCCAGTACACTACACTACATTACCCACCTACCTACCCTATCTTGCCTTCCCGAGGGTAACGAGAAGCGACATCAGGATTTAGCCGTCCATGCATCGATCCCTTTTCCTGAATATTCCAAACTCGAGTGTAGCAATATGCTTCATGTTACGTGAGTGTGCCTAGTATAAACATCTTACCAAATCCTCGAGATTATCACCAATCAGCATGTGTCGCCTAGGCATTCGCTAAACACAGTTTGTTGCTAACCGCGTGGGAATGGGGCCTATGCAACGCCGAAATGAAGCGAGGCGTTTTGCCGACAAGGCCAACGTAATGCATCCGACCATGCATCACGAGCTTGTTGGGTGAGACGGCAGTCAACCCGGTTGCCGGAACGTGGCAGGCACGCCAGCTGCGAAAATGGGCCACGGATCCGCAAAACATGCAAGGCACATCAATGAGAAGCTTATTGTTTGCTATCTGTAGAAAAAGTCAACTACGAAGTGCCTAACCCAATCATCACATATCGTGTCGAGGTCGGCATCAAACCAAACGCCAACCAAGCACCAAACCCCGCGCACCCATGAATACCCTCGACGTGATATCTCGTTATTATACAGCCAAAGTATAACGAACGCTGCCCGCTAATACTCCTTGACGACGTCGTCCTTCCCTAGCTTGTATCTCCCACTGTGTGGTGTTCCGATGCGCCCAGAGCTGCGCCGCGCCGCAATCCCAAAGTCCCCGGCAATACTCTCTCTCGTCGGCTTCTTCAGACGCGCCCGGTCAACCATGTTGACCTCGTGCGGCAGCGCCACAATCACATTCTTGTCTGACCCAAACTTGAAGTCGTCCGCCTTGACGTCATCTGTGTAACGCTTGATCAGGTACGGCGCCTTGCGGCCATTGAGAACCTTCCTCAAACTCCACTCGATAATGTACGGGCCTGTCGCTGTGATGATGCTTGTCTCTTCACTTCCCGCACCCGTATTGAACTTGGCAGGCGTAAAGTTGACGCCCTTGCCAGTCTCGTACGCAAACTGGGCAACGTGCTCTGGTGTCAGCGCAAGACGACGCGGTTGAGGCTTGGAATCGGCTGCGAATGACTTCTCGAAACCGAGCTTGCCGGCGTTCTTGCCGTCCCTCTGCATTGCATCAACGAGCAAGAGGTACGTCTTGCATGTCGCAAGCACCCAGCGGCCATCCGCAGACACGTCGAGGCCGATGATGGCTTCTCCCAGCGCCGGGATGTGGGTCTTGGCGTTGATACCAAGACGATCAAACAGTCTGACATCGCCTTTGTTCGAGGCAACGGCGATGTAGCCCTTCTCTGTCGTCGCGAGCGCAGAAAAGTCGTTCTTGCTGGCATACTGCTTGAGCTGGGCGTCTACCAGCTTGTTACCGCCAAGACGAGGATCCACGCGGTAGAGTGCATTGTGGCTGACACCGAGGAAGGTGGGTTCGTGGGTCATCTGGGCAAACTTGTTCTCTGGAGCGAACGTGACCACGGGGATATCGTCATGGACCTTCCACTCGTCAACCACCTTGCCGTACTCCAGATCCATACGGAACAGCTTGTTCGGGTCGTCGTCCTTCTGGAGAATGAGGTTTCGATCCTCATTGTGGAGCATGACCTTTTTGGGAGAGAAGAGCTCGCCCTTGGCTGTCTGCACCTTCGAGATGTTGGTGCTGAACTCGAGGTGGTTGTTGGGCGTGTGCTTGAACACGCCGATCTTGGAGCCGCGGACGACAAAAGACCGATCGTGCTTGTAGCCGACGGCCAGCTGCTTGTTGACATCCCCATCCTTGGGCTTGAAATCAACGTCATCCTCTTCCTCGTCGCTATCGTAGTGCTCACTGACTGCGCGATCATCTTCAACCTCTTCCTCCTCTTCTTCTTCTTCCTCCTCCTCTTCTCGCACATCGTCGAGTTGGTCGTTATCCTCCATGGTGAGATCGTTGAAGGCATCCGCGACGTAGTCACGCTCCTTCTCCTTGATCTTGGACCACTTTGTCTCGTTCAGCTGCTCCCAGAGGGCTTGCAGGAGACCCTCTTGGAAGCGCTCGAGTGTTGTCTGGTCCTTGAACCGGAGGAGCCACGAATAGGCGGATCCATCTTCGGCAAACTGATTAAAAATGAAAGATAAAAACTCAAAGTTGAAGACGGGGTTGATGTCGCCGACAACAGGAATGCCCAGCCACTCTCTATCCGAGCTGCCAATCTGCAGCCAGTATTGCCAATTGCCAACCTCTGTCACTGTCGCAGTGACCGACGCATCCTGCAGAACGAATGCGCCTGAGGGAAAGTCAAAAAAGTGGAGCTCCGCGACCTCGGCCGCGAGGACCTCCCGAGCCTCGGGCTGGGGGGTGGGCGTAGGTGGCTTGAGTGCACGACCTTTGCTCTTGACGGGTGTCGCATCCGGAGTGACAAACTTCTCGCGCTCGCGCTTGGCGCCCGAATTGGCCATTGGCTTGCCCAACATCATGGATTCGGACGACGCGATCGATCTCGATAATGTAGGGCTGTGAAGGGGGCTCGCTTGCGGAATCGGCTGGCTGACGAATTCGAACTGGCGGAAATCGTCGTCCGAGGCAGTCGTGTGAGGCTTTCGGTACTTGCGCTCGTACTGGCACTGCTTCGCGACCAACTCGAATTGGCTGACTTGCGCTGGTGTGACGCTGGGGTCGCAGACGAACTCGTAAACGTCGCCGGCGTCACCGCTAAGATCTCGCCAGGCCAAGACCCTCTCGCTGCCTTCTCGATTCTCGACCCGAAAATGGAGGGCCTCGTCCAGCAGAAATGTTTTCTCGTCAGCCGCGAGCGATTCAGCGTCGGCTTCAACGTCTTCCCCCTCTTCCTCTGCAAGTAATTCGGCTTCTCCCTCTTCGTAGACGCGTTGAACAACGAGTTGGTATTGGAAGTCTTGGGCAGTTCGTCGGATGCGGGCTGAGGAGTCCTTGAAAATGAGTTCAGAGTAGCCTTTGGGCGACAGAGGTCGGACGAGATAAAGTTGGCCCTGTGGCAGTTCAATCATCGACTCCTGATTGCTGGAGCCGAAGAGCAGTTTGCCCACTGTGTGTTTGTCAGCTGTGATTGCCAAAGCGAACAGATCAAGTGCCCGGGCGTTGCTGGGACGTCGGCGATGGCGTCGTGGAGGGGCAGGGGTCCAGGAGCGGGGCATCACTTACCATTCCTGAGCACAAACATTCTGACAGCCGCAGCGAGTTCTAGAGCGTGCAGTTGCGGCGGGGTTTGCGCTTGTTGGAAGCCGTGATGTGAGTTGGGGAGAGTGCACACTAAGTTGGGGAAAAAAAACTGGATACTTGTAAATTTTGGCAGAACGCGCCGTTCAGGGTCTGGCGTGTGTCGCTCGCCAGGAGGCGTGCAGGCAGAAGATCTTGGTCAAAGAACAGCCGGGACAAACTGCGTCATAACAAAAGCTGCTGCAAATGTCAACCAATGGTGGGGGACCGAGAGGGGAAACGTGGCGGTGCGAGCCAATCGCCACACCCGAACTCCAGCGGGCCGCTGGACCTGAGCGGCATCAGGCCTCCGCGCCATCATTTGAGTCACGCGGGTGCGACCCAGCCAAGCCCAGCATTGCACATCTGAGACCAGACACCAAAGCAATCTGCGTGCGAAGGATGTCTTTGAACCTGCATGGCTCAGCTGGGAAGGCACGAAGGGTATGAAGGAACTGGCCTTGGCGTTCGCATTCACGCTTGCATCAGACTGCAGACAAACCGTTAAAAGCCGGCATATAGTGCGACAACAATTCTGGCTAACACCTGGCTTACAACACCTGAAACTAAAGATCCCTGAATGCCGGCTCTGTTGGCCTTGTCTTTGGCACCTCAAGTTGCCTCCCCCTGTCGCACTCCACCATGTGACTCCCCTCCGTCGGCTCATGTTTACTAGGCATCCCAAGTATGTCGTCGGCAATCAGCCGTGCCACATTCTTGCCCATCAAAGCATTCGTCTCCATGCATGAGATGAAGCTGTCCATGCCAGACGTGTAGTAAAGCCCGGGCCCGATGATGGGGTCCTGGAACGTGACGCGAGGAAGGGCTTTGGGGTACGAGTGGAAAACGTGGGGATGATACCAAGAGATCGGGACGACTTTGGCTTCTTCGTTCACTCCGGTGATGTCGTCAGGCACTGGTACTCCAAAAAGGTTGCTGAGAGTGTGTTAGCGGGGACAGACAGTTGGACACGACACAAACCTCAGGAACTCAGCTGTAACCTTCTTCGGCGAGAAGATTTTGTAGAGATACTCCTCCTTCCTGGTCTTGGGGTTGAGGACCTTGCGCAGCGTGCTGATGCTGAAGAAACCCGCCTTGCCAGCCCCTGAGCTTGGCTCGTCATCTTTGCCCAGCGTCGTCAGAACCGTCCCAGGGACCTCCTTGTCCTCGGCTAGCCCGAAAAACGCTGGGCTATACCGGAATGGAGATGCGAAGATTGTGACATGGAGCTTCACGTAGGGGATTTCGTCGATTGGGTTTTGGAAGACGTCTTCAGCTGGCGTGATCTTGCTGAACTGGAACGGATTGGCCAGGACGACATCGGTAAATTCGATGGGATAATCGTGTTCAGACCCTTCTGTCCGAACAGTGTAGCGTGGGCGAGATTCGACTTTGCCATCCGCGAATCCGATCGCGGCTACCGAAGAGTTGAGAATGAGGCCGGCTCCAGACTTCTTGACCATCTCGTGGAAGATTCGCCAGTTGCCACCGACAACCGCCATTGCGCCCTCTGGGGCCATCGAGACCTGCCGTCGTCAGCGGGGTCAGCGGGGCTAGCGTTTAGAGACCGAGGTCATACCATGGTGTCCAGTCCGTGGATGTACGCAAGATTGGAGGCATAGTTGACCCTCGTGCTGGCTTGCACGATATCATGGGCATACAGATCCGCAACCTAGCGACAGTCAGCTGAAAACTCCCCAATATCTAGAGGGCCTACATTGTTGCTCTTCAACAGCTGCTCGCCAGTGACGCCTGTTATCTCGACAAGACCCAGCTCATAGGCTCGCTGGGTGAGAGACCTAAAAGGGAAGTTCGGTGGCTCATACAGCCGGAGGAACTTCTCGATGGTGGCTTCCATCAGCTTTTGGGTGCGTCTGGGCGCCAGGAAGCCATATTTCATGAAGACCTTGTAGGCATTCCACCAGAATGAGTGGCTTTCATTGATCTGGAACACAAACTCATCGCCGTCCCAGATGCCTAGCTCCGGGTCTGCGTTCAGATCAGGATCCCTCGGCTCGAGTCCAAACTCGGCGAGACTGTCGTAGAGAATGTGGTTCTTCTTGATAAAAATGCTAGCCCCGAGTTCTACTCGGTTCGAGACGTTCCCATACGGATCGATGGTGAGAGTGCGGCCGCCAATGCGGTCTGTCTTCTCGAAGACGGTAATGTTTACGGCGAGCCCAGCTTCTTCAGCAAAGCTTCGCAGGAAGTAGGCAGTTGATGATCCAGCAGCACCGGCACCTTGATCGGTCAGCGCAAGACTGTGACTGAAAGAAGCCGACTGAACCGACCTATGATGGCAACCTGACGGACAGACCGTGTGTCTCGATCGAGAATCCCCGCGGGAAGGAAAGCCGAAGCAGTCCCGATCAGAATGGCGACCGCGATTGAGCGGAGACTAAACATTGCCATGATGTGTGCGCGAGACAACTTCCTCACCATTCAAGCTCCCCAAAATTCATGCAAGACGATCTTCGAACGGCCCTCCATCCAAACAGCTGATATTTGCAACCCCTGGAGGAATGTTGTGCTGCTTACGAGTCCCGAATGGTGTCAGATGAGAGCCTGTTAAGAGATACTTATGTGCGCTGCACTACTCGGAGATAAATAAAGTACATTTTAACAAGAGTGTTGAGGAGGGGGATGGTCCAAGCTCCCCACCAACCATGCTCCCCTGTCGCTGCCTGCCGCCGCCAAATCGAACCCGACCGCAGATGCACGAAAAAAAGTTCCATAGCGACAGCTTCCCCTCCAACACCCCACCACCGCGACGCCCTCCAACCACACCTCGGCGACATTCAAGTTGAACTCGGCAACATGTCTGCGGCGCAACTTTTAAACCCTAAAGCCGAGTCCAGGGTATGCTGAACGGGCACGCCGTTACCTCAGTCGCTAACGGTTTGCAGCGGAGGGGCGAAGCTCTCAAGGTCAACATTAGTGCCGGTGAGGGTCTCCAAGATGTCCTCAAGTCCAATCTGGGTCCCCTGGGCACCATTAAGATGTAGGTCACTAATACCCCCGTACGATACTTCCTGCTAATCGGATGTAGGCTTGTCGACGGCGCTGGTCAGGTACGATGCCCCAGACAAAAGTCGATTCAGCACGACCCCCGATACTGACTCCGAGTTGAAATAGATCAAGTTGACAAAGGATGGAAACGTCTTGCTCCGCGAAATGCAAATACAAAACCCGACTGCCGTCATGATTGCGCGCGCTGCGACAGCCCAGGACGATATCTGCGGCGACGGGACAACGTCTGTGGTTCTGCTGGTGGGCGAGCTGCTGAAGCAGGCAGACCGGTATATCTCGGAAGGTTTGCACCCCCGCATTATCACGGATGGTTTCGAGATTGCGAAGAACGAGGCTCTCAAGGTAGGATCCCCCGGTGCCCCCGCTAGCACGTCTGACAACCGTGCAGTTCCTCGACACCTTCAAGCAGCCGAGAGAGGTGGACCGCGAACTCCTCCTTTCCGTCGCCCGAACCTCCCTCGCTACCAAGTTGAGCGCCGGCCTGGCCCAAACCCTGACTCCCGATATTGTCGATGCCGTCCTTGCGATTTACCAGCCGGGCTCGAAGCCTGATCTACACATGGTGGAAATCATGAAGATGCAGCACCGTACAGCCTCAGACACCCAACTAATCCGCGGCCTCGCCCTCGACCACGGCGCGAGACACCCGGACATGCCCAAGCGCGTTGAGAACGCTTACATCCTCACACTCAATGTAAGCCTCGAATACGAGAAATCCGAAATCAATTCAAGCTTCTTCTACTCGAGCGCCGAACAGCGGGACAAGCTTGTCGAGAGTGAGCGTCGTTTTGTGGACCACAAGCTGAAGAAGATCGTCGAGCTGAAGAAGCAGCTCTGCGGAAATGACGGAAAGAAAAACTTTGTTATTATTAACCAGAAAGGCATCGATCCTTTGTCACTCGATGTACTAGCAAAGAATGGCATCCTCGCGCTCCGGAGAGCCAAGAGAAGGAACATGGAGAGACTGCAGCTCATTTGCGGTGGCATTGCGCAGAACAGCGTTGATGACCTCACACCCGATGTTCTCGGCTGGGCAGGCCTGGTTTACGAGCAGCAGTTGGGCGAGGAGAAGTACACCTTCATCGAGGATGTCAAGGACCCCAAGTCGGTAACCCTACTGATCAAGGGACCCAACCAGCATACCATTGCTCAGGTGTCGGATGCGGTCCGTGATGGCCTTCGCAGTGTCTACAACATGATTGTTGACAAGAGCGTGGTTCCCGGCGCTGGCGCTTTCCAGGTCGCTTGCGCGGCCCATCTGAAGAGCGATAAGTTTGCGAAGACGGTCAAGGGCAAGGCGAAGTGGGGAGTTGAGGCGTTTGCTGATGCCCTTTTGATCATCCCCAAGACGCTGGCAGCAAACGCCGGCCTCGATATTCAGGATGCCCGTAAGTGCCCTTCCTGAATCGTGCCCGATAGCTACTAACAATTTGCAGTGGCTGCCCTTCAGGACGAACTCGCAGACGGCAACAACTTTGGCCTCGACCTGACAACGGGCCAGCCAGTGGATCCCACACTGGTCGGGGTTTACGACTCATTCCGGGTCTTGAGAAACTGCATTGCCTCGAGCACAGGCATCGCTTCAAATCTTTTGCTTTGCGATGAATTGTTGAAGGCAAGACAGATGGGACGGCAAGGCGGGCCGGGCCCTGGCATGGACGGCCCCGAGGAGTGATAGCTCGTCAGTCTGTAAGATACCAGATAGACAAAATACGGCTTGCATGTTCAGTCCCGTGGTGTGATCCTGCGTGTAAGCCCGTTGAGGGCATTTTGTGGTGTAAGCTTCTTCAGGGCAACTTGTGATGTAAGCCTCTTCAAGGCGGGAAGCTTATCACCCCGCCGTTGGTGATAGTGGGGCGAAGATTTACCCCGCCAAAATTTTGATTCCCAGTTTGGATTGCGACAGTAGCAACAACCCAGCTCGTACCAGCCAAGATGGGTGGCTACGAGAGTGATTCCTCCGGTGGTGAGGGCGATGACTTTACCGAAACCAATGTTCTCCTCGGTTACGCCTCTGGGGATGCGAACGGTGAGGAGATCAGTCGTCTTGGAGGGGTTCCGGTATGTTTGTGAATAGCCTCTGTTATGCCGAAGCTGACCTGTCTAGGACTGGCTGGACATCTCGAAACCGCCCTCGGCCGCCCTAGCAAGATGCAAAGTCTGCAATGACATGCAAGTCCTACTCCTCCAGCTCAACGCCGAGCTCCCCGACCGTTTTCCTGGCCACGAGCGTAGACTGTACGTCTTTGCCTGCAAGAAGAAGAGCTGTCGTCGCAAGGAGGGGAGCATACGCGCGCTCAGAGGTTTACGAGTCTCGGCTGATGCCCCCGCCGTCGCGAACAAGGAACAAAAGTCGGCAAAGGAGGCAGCTCCCGCACCACCCAAGGCTTCGTCTCAAGGCATTGGGGAAGCGCTCTTCGGCGTTAAGCCTGCTGCTCCGGCTGCTGCACAACGAGCAAACCCATTCGCCTCGCCGTCAGGGCAACCTACTGGCGCAGTTAACCCCTTTGCGCCCAAAGGGTCAGCTACTTCATCCAATCCTTTTGCGAAACCGGCATCTCCTCCCGAGACGAAAGTGGCTGAAATATCTGAACCTGAGCCTACCCCAGCGAAGCAGGAGAAGGAAGTCAGTGCTAACACCGCCGCTGCTACCCTACCCAAAACCTTTGCCGAAACTCTCTCCCTCAACAACCCTCAGCAGACCTACGGTCCACCCCCGCCCCCAGAGCCTTGGCCGGAAGAGTCTGCCATGCCGGAACCCTACCCCGTCCGCTGGCTCTCTGACGCAGAGTACGAGACGCTTGACCCCACCCCGCTTCCACGTGTTGCTACGACTGGGTCCATGGATATTGACTCTGGCGATGCGGGCGGCAGCGGCGGTGGTAAGGAGGACAAGGAGGTGTTCGAGAGTAGCATGGACGCGACGTTCCAAAAGTTTGCGGACCGCGTGGGGCAGAACCCGGACCAGTGTATCCGATACGAGTTTGCCGGACAGCCACTGCTGTATTCCAAGGGTGATGCGGTTGGGAAGCTGCTCCATGAGAAAGAGGGGACAACGAAGGTTACGGCAGCGAAGGGGATCCCACGCTGTGGCAACTGCGGTGCCGGGAGGGTGTTTGAGGTGCAACTTACACCGCATGCCATTGAGGAGTTGGAAATCGATGAAGATGGCCTGGATGGGATGGACTGGGGAACCGTCATCGTTGGTGTGTGTGAGAGAGACTGCCAGGAGCGGGGAGTGGTCGCTGGAGAGGCTTGTTACGTTGAGGAGTGGACAGGTGTGCAGTGGGAAGAGTTGACAGCAAAACGGTAGACGAGCGATAGAAAGATACCATCATTCATCGTATCATTGGCGTCTTTGTGAGCATAAGCTATGGTCTATAGCATACGGATAGTCCCACTATGCCTTAGAGACACCCTTACACCCCACCCGCCATGAGAAACCCCAAACGCCAGAGCTTTTTTAGCCAGCCGCCAGATGCAGGAAATTAGCACGTCTATCCTACGCATTCTCCTCCCAACTCCTTTTGATGACGCGAGAGAACATGTCAATGTTGACATCTTCCCTGATCTCTGTCTTCTTGGCCTCGTTCTCGGAGTTCTTGGGAATCTGCACCATGCCGCCCTCAGCCACCTTCCACCCGCACGTCTCAATGACAAACTTCTTGACCTCCTCCTCGTCATCCAACCCCAGCCAGTTCTCTAGCACGCCAACGTGGATCTCACGGTACGCATGGCTGATCTGCTGGGCGATGCGGACACGTATCAACTCCTCAAACCCGGCAATATCAGTTGTCAGGTCGGCGTAGATATCGTCGCTCTCAAATGTGGCCCAGAACCTCGCATATTGTGCACCCTCCAGTTGCAAGTTCAGCTTACGCAGGTTGTCAACCGCCTCAGCGAGCTCCGACCCATGCTTTGGAGGAGGGTTGGTCTGCGAGGGGGAGAGGAGGTGCAGCGCGAGATCGAACTGCGGCGAGGGGAACTGGGTCATGGCCTTGACGAGGATGTTGGTGACAACCTCCTCCTTGATGCGGTCGGGGTTAAGCTGGTATCTTTGGTTTTCGCGACGAGTTAGTCAAGTTTCCAGCGCCGGGCGGGGTTTGGCTAGGGCTTCAAGAGAGGGATTGGACAAAGGCCTTTCAGGTAAATAGTTCAAGGGTTTTGATTTCATCTTGTAATCAAAATAATAGGAAACGTTTACAATGCTCATCATGGTGGCCATGCAGGGCGAGGAGGAGGGAGGGGGGTCCGACTCACAATTTGAGCAACGCCCGGTTGGCATTGCAATCACACGACTTGGTCTCACATTGCTGCGATAGGTACGCCTCGAGAACCGTCGCCGCCTCTGGGTTGTACCGCTCTAGGCCGTTGATTATGTTGCGGATCTCCGCTGGCCGGTCTGAGGGGTCTTCACCGTTCATGATGGGCGATGTGAAGATTTGGGAAAAGCGAGAAGAAAAATGGGCGGTTGGCACCTCCGAAATCGAGATGGTGGGGCGGGGCGGATTTGCAGTTTTCGCGGTTGTGTGAGGCGCTAGTGACAGAATAGGACTAGCGTAGGCAGGGGCGGTCCTCGCGCGGCGTCGGTGGCTTGACGGGCTCGGTCAGGTGCTTCCGTGTGAGATCGCGGACCCCGGAACACGACGCGGCGATCGGACGTCATCGACTTGGTTCATGGAGACAGGACGGCGGTTCATTCAGGGAAGAGTGCGACCGATTATTACGGCCATGTATCTTGAGGGTCCTGACGCACCGAACTGAGACTGACGCCTCCAGTGTCGTGCGCATTTTGACTTTCGCCAGCAACTATGGCGAGCCCTGCCAAGAAACGAAAGCTCAACGCCGATGCAAAGCAACCCTCGGCTCCTGCGAGGGGGCTGGAGTACTTTTTTGCCAAGCAGAGGGAGAAGGCATCGTCAGGGCCGCCGCCCAAGCCTGATGGTGTTCAAGAGGCAGGAGACGGCCATCTCACGGACGAGGAGCTTGCACGCAAGTTACAGGCAGAATGGGACGCTGAGGCTAGCTCCAGCAGCCAGAGCGGGGCGAAACCCGAGTCTGCATCGGGCACTCCGGGCCCCGTTCCGGTCCCCAGCCCACCTCCAGCTCCAATGCCAGCTCCGACTGTGGCCCCGACCCCGGAGACGTCAACAGCGCCAGTTCTTGAATCACCAAATCGCACGACTACTGTGGTCAGACCAGCCATAGTAAAAAATGGGATGTCTAAGAACATGCTGTCCCTGTCCTCCGTCGCTGCGACAGAGGACCAGGCCTCAGTTTCGCTGCCGCTAGACGAAAGTCCTTTGACGTTTGACCTACAAAAACACATGCCACAGCTGCAAGCTTCTTGGGAAAGCGAGGGTGGTGATGCATCGTACGCTCTCCTGACCCGATGTTTTGTCTTGGTGAGCAGTACGCAGAGCCGCATCAAGATTGTCGACACGCTGGTCAACTGCATCCGGATATTGATCGAAGGGGATCCTTCCAGCCTCTTGCCGGCTGTGTGGCTAGCCACCAATGCTATTTCTCCCCCATACATCTCCATGGAACTCGGTCTGGGAGGTTCTGCCATCTCCAAGGCCCTCAAGCAGGTCTGCGGGTTGGACAACAGGTCTCTCAAGGCTATCTACGACCGACTGGGTGATCCCGGAGACGTGGCGTTCGAGGCGAAGAAAAAGCAGAGCTTCACCTTGCGGAAACCCAAACCACTGACCATAAAGGGCGTCTTCCAGTCTCTCGTCAAGATTGCCAAGACCCAGGGGCAGGGCAGCGGTGACGTGAAGCAGAGGATTGTTGATAAGCTCCTTCAGGATGCACGCGGCGGTGAGGAGAGTCGATACATTGTGCGCACTCTCTGTCAGCATTTGCGGATCGGGGCGGTAAAGACCACAATGCTAATTGCCCTTTCCCGGGCGTTTCTCCTGTCTAAACCGCCAGGAGCAGACTTTTCGACAAAGGATCGCGGCGATCTCTCCAAGCTGAAGAAGGAAGAGCTGGCCGAGATTTGGGCGAGGGCAGAAGAGATTGTCAAGGCCTGCTTTGCGAGACATCCAGATTACAACGATATCGTTCCCGCTCTGCTCGAGATTGGCGTTTGCGACGAACTGCTGGTGCGATGTGGACTGACGCTGCACATCCCCCTTCGCCCCATGTTGGGCAGCATCACCCGAGACTTGTCTGAGATGTTGACGAAGCTGCAAGGCCGTGATTTTGCCTGCGAGTACAAGTATGACGGCCAGCGAGCACAGGTTCACTGCGACGCCGTGGGGAAAGTGTCTATCTTTTCTAGACATCTCGAGCTCATGACAGACAAGTATCCCGACCTGGTCGCCCTCGTGCCCAAGATAAGGGGCGAGGGAGTCCAAAGTTTTATCATGGAAGGCGAGGTAGTCGCCGTTGACCGCGCCACAGGGGAGCTCAAGAACTTCCAGACCCTAACAAACCGTGCCCGGAAGGACGTAGCTATCGGGAGCATCACCATCGACGTTTGTCTATTTGCCTTTGATCTCATGTATCTCAACGGCCAGTCCCTACTGGGCCGATCCTTCCGTGAAAGACGGGATATGCTAAGATCTTTGTTCACCGAAGTCCCGCACCACTTCACCTGGGTAAAGAGCCTGGACGCCACATCCCAAGACTCCGAGACGGTGCTAGAATTCTTCAAGTCCGCCATCGACGGCAAATGCGAAGGCATCATGGTCAAGATCCTCGACAACCTCCCCGAGCTAGAATACCAAGGCGACGACGCCACGCTCCCTAGCGAGGAGCAGCCTCCGCCACCGACAAAGAAAACCAGGTCCAAACCCAAGCCTAAAGACACACCCCCCGAGAAGAAATCCCGCCGAAAGGCCCTTCTCGCCACCTACGAGCCCGACAAGCGTCTCGACTCGTGGCTCAAGGTAAAAAAGGACTACAACTCCAGCTTTGACACTCTCGACCTCATCCCCATTGCGGGGTGGCATGGTCAAGGCCGCAAGGCGAAATGGTGGTCGCCCATCCTGCTAGCGGTGCGTAATGAGGAGACGGGCTGTCTCGAGGCCGTGTGCAAGTGTATTTCCGGGTTCAACGACAGTTTTTACAAAGAGAACAAGGCGTTTTATGATGATGGAAGTGTGAGCGGTGGGGAGCCGCGTAATGTGCATGCCGTGAAGCCAAGTTTTGTCGAGTACGCGGGCCCACAGCCGGACGTGTGGTTTGAGCCGCAGGAGGTGTGGGAGATGGCGTTTGCAGATATCACGATTAGTCCGACGTATACGGCGGCGATTGGCTTGGTTCAGGAGGATAAGGGACTGAGTTTGCGGTTTCCGAGATTTTTGAGAAGAAGGGAGGATAAGGGGATTGATGAGGCGAGTTCGAGCGAGTTTCTGGCGGCGCTATGGAGGAAGCAGGAGGCAAAAGCACCGGGGAATGCTCAGCGAAACCTGGCTGAGGTGGGGGACGATTTTGAGGAGTAGAATTCAGGGGCTGGCCTCAACTCATACTAGAAATAAAGTACAGGATACCCCTTTCACTCCTTCCATGCCCGGTACACAATACGGCAGCCGTACTTTTCTCCCTTCTTCAGCAGGGTCTGGCTCTTCCACTCGTCCACATTCGGGGCATTGACATAGCGGCTCGGCTCGACACAGAAACCGCTGCGGGCCTGACGAGCAGGCACACCGCTCACCTCGGGCACATCAATGTACTTGCCCGTGTAGAACTGGAAGGCGGGCTCCGTGCTGTGAACCTCGAGATGGACCTTGGACTCGGGGTGATGCGCCCAGACAAGCTTCTGGAGGGGAGAAGACCGCGTGTCGATGGGAACCGAATCAGCTGCCTCGTTGATGACGAAGCAGTCATCAATATCCGGCTCAACCGCCCCGAGAGTAAACTCCTTGTTGCCCTCCACTTTGGAGAAGGCCGTGGGACCACCCGTCGGGATGCCACCGTTGTCAACGGGGAGGTAGGTATTCGTGGCGAGGGTCACAACGGTGCCTTCGATCGAAGGTCCGCCGGTAAGGTTAAAGTATCTGCTCCCGTTAGTTACCCGAACCGCCATCATGAATTGGAGAGAGATACGTACGAATGGTTGGTCATATTGATGACTGTCTCATCCGCTCCATCCACCAGCTCGGCCTCATATTCAATCCCCAACACCACCACCTCCTGGCCGCCGCCCAGCACCTGTTTTCCCACCGTGTAGACAACGCTGGCCTCGACCGTGCCGGGGAACCCCTCATCGCCATCGGGGCTTGTAAGCGTAAACTTGACGCTCTCACCCCCTTTGATATCACCCACACCGGGGATCGCCTTCACCCCGACTGGCGTGGGGCCATTCCAAATCTTCTTGCCCCAGCCAAGCACGCCGCCGTGTAGATTGTTGACACCATTATTCGCCGCAAGGGCATAGCTTTGGCCGCCATTGAGGCTGTTGAGCTTGGCCCCGCCAATACGGTTGGCGACCCGCCCAATGGTCTCGCCGAAGAATGGGTCGTTGTGGCTTTCGTATAGCGATTGCGCGGGGAAACCCTGGACGATGTTGACACCCCCAACGCGGAGCTCTTGAATAATGGCCCCGAGGGGGAGGAACGAAACGGGAGCGTCGTCGGACATGGTTTTTGTAGTGGTGATGTCAGTTTCGCAATGATTTTAGTACGGAGGTAATGATGATGATGTCAGGTCGTAGTGGCGAGTAGTTTTTGTATCTAGGGGAGGTAGCCAAAGGTCGGACGGAGGAGGAGGTGGAGGTGGAGGGTCCCGGAGAACGTCCCGCGGTTCCAGACTTGACTGCGCGGGCGAGCCATGGCGTATATGCGAAACCAAAAACCTAAGGTAGCTACGTAGCTAGCTGGCTGGCTGGCGGGCGGGTGGTCGCATATGACGACGAGGTGATTCCATAACCATTCAGGCTATTTTGCGCCAGAAAAACGTTTCCCCTCTTTTGCTTGGCCTGGTACGGTACAGTGGTCCTCGATGTTGTGGCCGTGGGTGGGTTTGCGCGGGGTTGATGGGCGGGGTAGCCTTTGGGGGGGTTTGTTTGTTTGTTTGCCACACAGAGAGAGCCGCATACACAGCATCTCCGCACAACAACATTCATCCAGGAGAGGACAAGACAGGAAATATCGAGCTTTTTCGCCAACTGGGGTTGTGTGTTTGGTTTTCGAGAATTGGCAAGGTTTCGCATTTGCAAGACACAGGCGCTTCCCCTTCCACTGAACACAAGGGCTGCTCCGATTTCGGAGCTGGACAATTTTGGGGGACTTGGGTGGGCACGAGTCATGTATGGACTCGATCTCGGAAGAGATCTACAACAGTGTCACAACTTTCGCTGCTGCATTCAGGTACCATGCGGCGAAGCAAGCCCACCGGAAAGAATAGTATGTCTTGAAGTATACTCCCCCCCTCATGACAAAAAAAATAGGTACACATAAAGCCGACCTTAGCTTCCCACGCTTGCCGTAGCCCTCAAACAAGAGTAGAAAACTGAGAGAAAATTCGTCCTGGACTGCCTCGGTCAGGCCATGCCATCCTAGAAGTTTCAATTCCGATACTGCTGCAAGTGAAGAGTATTGTTCATCGATATGATAGACGCAGTTTGAAGGGTGATCGGCAAGGCCCCCACCCGAATTGGGATATGTGTGTACCTATTTTTTTTTTATCATGATGGAGACTCGGACCTTTGAAGGAACAACTCCGCCCTAAAACTCGGGTTGGATCATCTCTTGTATTCCCCGACCCGAGACACTGGGTGAACCACCCACCTGTGGACATCACTAGGCAGCACGGCATCAGCCACATGAACCCGACGATCAGTTCGTGATCGCGATGCAGGTCTCGTATCACGGGATGTGAGTCCGATTACGAATCTGCACCCCTCACTTTGCCGGCGCAGACCGAGACACGAGATGGTAAATTGTACTGGCACTTGAGCGAGACAGCGCCGTTTCCTGGTGGAGTCAAAACACGAGGTGGTAACTCGTACTTGCAAACGAACAGACAGCACATTCTTTCTAGAAACCCGTCTGATTCACGCCCAGACATGACGATCTGGGCAGGAACCTAGGAATAGAGCTCGTAAGTGCGGAGTCAGAACTTATTCGTAAAGTGGGTAATCCAGTCATCAGCAACAAGCTGCACACGTCAGCGATATTCCTCACAGGGGTGTAAGTTTTTCTTTTCTTTTGTGTTTGTCATGTCAGCGCATATCACTGCTTTCTCTGTGAGACACTGCTTAGAAATAAAATGAAAATGAAATTAAATGCATAAACTTTTTGTTGGGTGTGCCTTGCACACACAAGTTCCGCGCTGCAAAACGGAAACTAAGGGAATCCAAATGTTAGTGCCTAGCTGTTACGAAGTTCTATACCTCGGCCGGTAGGAGCCGATAATAGCATTTTGTGATAAGTGAGATGATAAGATATGGGAGCCTCATGTCCTCACAGGGGACAGGGGACAGGGATTTGCAGTCTATCTGTCTGTCAAGAACTGAGTCTAGTGGCGAGCTGAACCTGAAGCGGCACGCTTGGGCATTCATTGATTCCACTCATTGAATTGATGTTATCGCACAGCCGCAATGCGACGGGTCACAACAATCTACCTACCTTACCTACTGCCTACCAAATCAAACCCCTTTTCTGCACATGCAAAACTGCACGTGTGGTTTTCAAAACCCACGGTAAAATGGTAGGTAGGTGATCCTGGGAAGCAGACCAGATCGCAAGGGAGGCCGTTTTGAGCCATCCATTGCAACCATACATGTACATGTACCAGACGTCATATCGCATACCTATTCAATCACATGTAACAGTTGCATTCATGTTTTTCTAGGGGGAGGTTTTTGGTTTTTTTGGTTCTGGGACTGGGATTGGAGCCTTACTATGCCATGTGAAATGTGAAACAACAGGCATGGAACGACCCTGCATTTCAAGTTCACACACCTCGGTGCATATTTTCGGGACCGGGAAAAAAAAGGGGGGTAGGGTAACAGAGCGGCTGGGGCCGGACCAGACCGCATTCGTTGCTCTAATTGGACTCTTTCTTCGCCGCACCATCCTCGCCATCACACATATCAAATGTTTTTTTTTTGTGGAGCCAACTTTGCCTGCGTACGTACCAAAGGTAACTACTGGCTGCCTGATGTGGCTTTGGTGACACGGAGCCTTTTCTTCTTTGCAGGTCAGGTCCAGTCAGGCATCGTATCGGTGCATGTGATGTTCCCAACCACCAGACTTCCATTTGATGTCATGCTAGCTGCGCGCTACTACTTGACGCGCTGCTACGCGCTGACCACGCGCTTACTTCACCGCCTAGCTGTGCTTCCGCTCACCGCCCGGTTGGGCCTTGGAGGCCTCCAGTCCTGGGGCAGTTGGACCTCTTCCAGTCAGTGATGTGACATATCACGGCAGCCAAAATCGAGTAACTCAATGCAGCGGATGAGGGGACAACTTGAAGAGGGACAGGACAGATTTATTAATAAAGCACAAAGCATCGCGTCGGACAAGATCTGACGCGGGCATTGTGGTAGCTATTAATACATGTACAATGTGTGCAGAATTTGAAATCCAACATCCATGTCCCAACATGAACCACCTGAAAATTAAAAGAGAAGCCAGCGGCGCTTCGTCGAGGTGGTGGTCTGCTTCTGCGTCGGGCCTGGAGCTGTGATTTCCACGACCGTGGTATTAGAATACGGCGTTCCCGTATTGGCCGTGGCTAGATGGAATCCGTGAACGGCCTGGCGAAAGTGAGCGTCGACCTGAGTTTTCTGGTTGGCAGCCTGCTGGCTGTACGAAGTGTCCGCAGGGAACACAGCAATGACCTGGTACAGAAGAGCATCGATAACACCAGCAATCTCATGAATAGCCGACGGAATACGGAACTCGGCCTGCTTGTCAATGGCGATGAGAGTGGGGGCCGTGTTGGTGACCGCGTCCATCAACTCAAACAGACCTTGCACGAACTGTTACGAGGCAGTGGTGGTTTGGTCAGTTCCGGACAAGAAAAAAAAAAGAACGTGGGAAGTCACCGCCATTTTATGTTATGACGGAGACTCCTTGCAAAAAGAGACTCAACTCACGTAAGAATACGACTCGTAGACAAGCTGTTGGTTGCCCTGATCCGTAATGACCTTGGAGCGGATCATGACCGAGATGTTGGATAAGCAGGAGTCGGAGATATCGCTAAACTCATCCAGGATATCCTTCCGCCCATATCCACCGCATGTCAGCCAGCCATGTTTGTGTTTGTTGGACAAAACTATTTGCTGATGTGCGTCCGATTTTCCGAGACTGGCACAGGGAGCACAGATAACGGAGAAGATGTGGAACCAAACTTCCATGAAAGCCTTACCTGGAAGGGACCCGGGTTTCTCAGAGTTGCCACGACATTGATCAGGTCCTTTAGGTCAAAAGCCATGCGGGCGAGGCTGTTGCAAGCCAGTCCAATCTCATGGGCGGCCATGGCGGCGCTGACGGGCGTCACCGACATCCATGAACCCAACAGAGCCACCGTGAGAAAACGGGCCAGACCACCACCGCCCGAAGAGATACGCCAGGGCCGCATTGCGTCGTCAGCGAGAGATAGACAAACGAGTGGAGTAAAAAAGGAGTGGACGAGCGCTAACAAAAAAAAAAATCAAATGCTGCTCTGCTACAAGGAGTGACTGAAAAACAAACAAAAAACGAGTGTGGTGGGCGGAAAAGCAAACGGACAAACGGTCCGATCAGTACCGAGGGACACGACGATGGAGGAAGAGAAAGAGAGTGAGCTAGAGAGTGAGATGGTCGGTGATGAGAGCGGGAAAAAAGTTCGCAGATCAGATAGCGCCAAAACCGTCGAGATTGTTTGATGGCTGCCTGACGGCCTGAGGATCGAATGGCGATACGAGTACCCATGAGGGAAGGCACGAGAAGGTCCATGTCCATAGCTAGCCGCAGAGCAATCAAAATTTGATAAGACTGGTCATGTCAGAACCGGCTGTCGGCGAGACTCAGCTGGATACGGATACAAAACGGAACACTAGTTGCCCAATTCGCTGATAAGACGCAAATACCCACATGGCCATGCAAGGGACCGGAGAATAGGTTGGATCCCAGTTAAGGACTGGGCTGGACCGAGCGAAAGAAACAGGGAGTCAAGGAGTCTGGGACACACCGACACAGGGGCTCTTCATGTTGAAATCTGGGATAGGACCCGGCGCTAGGGTTTTGCTTTGGCTTCATGCGCCTGTTCGTCCGTCATATTTTGAATCTGGCGGAAAGCCCGGAGTGGATCCTCCGATTGCAAAAGTCTGCCGGCTTGTCGCAAGCTAGGTATCTTAGCGGTCAATTCAGGGGCGGTGACGACCGGCGGGTTCGCCGTATCGCTGGGATTTGCAGGGCTCTGGAACGGGCTGGCACTTGCCTGCTGCTGCAGGGGCTCCAATTTTGACAGCGTGGAAAAAGCACAGATGTTCAGAGCCTCAATTGCAGTGCGGTTTCCGGTTACGGCTGGCCAGGACTGCGCCGCCGCAGGTTCCGCGGGTATGGCGACCCACACACACATACCCGGCTGGTGTTGGTGATTTGCCATTTGTTGACTCTTGTCTCCTTTCTTGGATGTCACCATGCGGCTGAAGGATTTTGGTCTTGGCACCTTTCGCAGGGCCAGAAGATCTTGGCGGCTTCCCAGGGTTCTTTCTTCGTCCAGAGGTCCAGGGGTCCAGGGGTCCAGGG
>Ga0247765_1000375_pt1 | contig 35955 bp, 10 predicted proteins | sample UWRJL106311C6_FD_179949 | JGI IMG/M metagenome (GOLD analysis project Ga0247765, IMG submission 179949) | Plant litter microbial communities from Arlington Agricultural Research Station in Wisconsin, United States - UWRJ-L106-311C-6 | ecosystem: Environmental > Terrestrial > Plant litter >...
TGTCTGATTCTTTTCCTTTCTTCTACCTTAAGCAAGATAGTTTATATATAGCCTCCGGGCAACCTTTTGACCTTCGTGATCTCTGTGCAAAGCCCACTGTAGTCACCCTGTTACAGAGCATAGACCCCTGTATCTCTGCTTGTTACAACAGGTTGGTCTGCTGATCTTAGCTTCCTTTGACCCCGTCCCGGGCAGTCATCGTACACCCAAAGCCTTCCGCTGCGCCCGTTACAGGGGACTCACCCCCTGTAACCTCCTGTACTGGACCTCACTGAGACCAGTCAGGCTACACAATTTAACAACATAATAAAAATTATATGCTGAGATAACCCTTTCAAAATAATTAGTGAGTTTAATAATAAAGACAATTATACTGATTACGTAAGGATTGGACCTCTTAATCCATTTTGAACGTTGAAAAAAGTAAAAAACTAATTTTCCTTTGACTTTGCATCTCGGCTAATTTTGCTCCAAATCAAAATCCGGCTTCATATTTGAAATCTGGGAAACCAGGCAATCCTCAGCATATATTTTTCTTTATCATACCATTATAAAGGGGCTTGGAATTAAGGAGTGTTTAGGAATTTATGTAGTGAATAACAGGTATTGTCAGAAACACTGTACACTGGAATCTTTGGAAACAATGGGGGTCTCACGGCACCAAAGGACGCAATGCGTAAACACCACAAAAAGTGGAACGTTGTGCAGTCAGGGCACTGCACCGTAGTCCTTCTACATCTAGTTGCAGCCGCAGGCAGGCAGCATCACGGTACCGTAACAGGGGGTTATAACTGCTTGATTGAATTGCTCGTTGAGGTTCTGGCTTCCAGCCGGAACCTCCTTCTTTATAGACTTTCTTTAGGATTTAGTCTTCGTTACTGTAGTGGCTCAGGCTCACTGGCGCTCTGGTAGTGCTAGGCATCCGGTCAGCTTCGCTGACTAGATGCCCAGGGACTCTTCTTTTCTGACACTTTGTCAATTGAATCATCTTGGTTGTGCACTACTGCATTATTACCTTGTGTGCTACAGTGTATTATAGTTGTATACAGCCGTTGGCTTAGTGGACACCCCGTCTAAAAGAACTTGCTTCATCGTCTGCCTCTCCTACTACATCGTTTTGGTCTGCGACCTCGGACATACTTGAGCCTCCTGACCTAACCCTAACCCTACGTCTCTACCTGTCAGTTGGCTTGATAGGTAACGGTTATAACAGATAGAGTGTTCAATTCCTAGCATAATGCGAAGCTACTTCTCCAGCTAACTGGCTTTATTGATAAATTCAGGTATAATAGCTATGTAAATGGGATCAATACTAGCCTTTATAAAACAAGGTGCACCGGAAACCGGACTGCCTAGCTTTTTGAAAACCCGCCGTTCTAACTTTCAGTGCTTCCTCGGCCTAAGGCTATCTGCGTCTCCGCCGGAGACTTCGCTCATAATAGCTTCGCCATTACATACGTGGAACTGTAGCTTGTTTCCCTCAATACAGACGCTAGAGAGACATAGCAATGCCGTGTATTCCGTTGCAATCTCACCCGACTCAAAGCTTGTTGCTTCGCTAATTGACTTCTTTTCCTTTTGATTCCGATACTTAAGATCTTGAAACACAGGGCGGACTGCAGACCCAGTACCGAAGACCGCGTAGAGGCTATGTACGCTCCTTCTGGTTAAGGATGGTTTTGTCGAAGCTGCGATGTGTAGTTTTACACAAAGTAACGTAGTCCCAAGTGTAAGGTAGGTAGTCAGTAACCATCGAATACAATTGTGGCTGTGCCACCCTGGTTGCGCGTGAACTGGCTAGGGCTGAAATCATATCTCCGAAGGCTTGCATCACGGCCAGCCTTTAGATGCGTGATCGACCCGATATTTAAATGCCGAAAGTCCCTCACTTGACTTTTCATCATCTCCAGTTTCCTTCATTCGCATCAACGCTCACTTGGAACATGTTAACCACACGGCGCAACCAAAACGCCTTGAGTCCGCTATTTCGGGCGCGCTGGTTAATTCGCCGCCTAAGTTCCCGTCCTCCACAGCCGATATGTGACACCTGCACTACGTGCCAGTGTGAGCGCCTGCGCATGGCGTCCGATCTGCTCTGTCGGCTATTCAGCGGCCAAGGCCAACTTTCCGAAGCTCAATTTCTCAGAGAACCTTACCTAACCCATGGTGTCTGTGTTCCGCCAGTTAGCGAAGAGCAGATTCGGGACTTACTAAGGCCAACTATATAGCTAGGGAAGCGGTATGCGGGTGATTGCCCTATCTTTTACCCTCGTCCTGGTTGTCGAACATGCTATGTTTTATCTGTGATTATCCGTCACATTCAGTCCCGGGATATTGCAGCGATCTGCGAAAACCCATGGGTCATAACCATCAGACCTGATGATGAAGGAACGGCATTAGTCCTTGACACCGGGAGAAGGAAGGCCGCGGTAACTAGCTTTGCGGTACATTATACGCCTGGTAGGTTCCAATTTTCCGTTGCAAGCCGCATTCACTCCTATAACGGGTAAGATCAGAGACTCTAATAGCGGTTGCAGACGTTAACAACCAGAGCCTGCTCGGCGCTGGGTTTTGTCGGCCGGCGCGGCCCGTCCACCCCCGCGTGTCTCGATGGAGCGGATCTTATGAATGCCTCCATAAGCTAAGGCGGTGGCTCGATGGTTGTGACAAATATCATGACTCTTGTCGCATTCCACCATTCTCTCCGAAGCGGTTGCTGGATGTGTCCAAGAAGCAAGGTCGGGTTTTCCTCGTGGAAGGGGCGACTGCAAACCATGCTCGCTACATCGCTCTTAGTCATTGTTGGGGCGGTAATGTCCCCGTCCAGACCACTAGAGGCACATACGTGAGGCACACGTGCGGGATTCTCCTGTCCAGCCTCCCGCGCACATTTCGCGACGCAGTGTCCATCTGCCTCTGCCTGGGCATCCGCTACCTCTGGATCGACTCACTCTGCATCATTCAGGGCGACAACCAGGACTGGGTCGAGCAGGCCGCTGAGATGGAAATCATATACGCTAGCGCCTATGTCACTGTCGCTGCTTCAGCATCCAAGGACAGCTCCGGTGGCATATTCGCCCTCAGGCCAACACCACCTCCGGTCACCATCGATGCCACATCTATCAGCACCGAGTTCCCACCTCGCCGTCCCACATTTCATCCCTGGAGGCCACCCAGGACAGTAGCACTGGCAGCCACAGCGCTTCAAGTCACGCCATCTTCTTCGTCTGCCCCGGAAAGTTTCGACACAGTGTGCCCTTCCCTGATGGACCAGCACGCGGAAATGGGCTCTCTGTTGCCCCCAAGTTTATCTCTCCATGAGCAATGGCCGCAGACGGAAAAGCAGCACCAGTTCAAACCGCGTCGTCGACGGGGCCCGGAGCCCTTGCGAACCCGGGCATGGGCCTTCCAAGAAAGACTCCTATCAACGCGAATTGTGCATTTCACGGAGCTGGAACTTGTATTCGAGTGCAAAGAGCATCGATGCTGCGAGTGCAAGCCTGGACGAGCGAAGCCTATCACTTCTGTACATGGCGGCAGAGCAGAAAGAGTCCCGGATATGCCAGATGACAGGCAGGCAATTTTGGACTGGTGTGAGCTGGTGGAAAAATATTCGACATTACACTTGAGCTTTAGGGAAGACACTCTGCCTGCGCTGGCAGGGCTGGCGAGGAGATTCAGAAAAACAAAGGGACGACATTATTTCGGCGATGCGGCGGCGTACCATGCCGGCCTATGGGAAGTGCAGATCCCGTTTAACCTTCTCTGGTTTGTGACGCCTGATCATATCAAAAACGGCCACGCCAAGGGAGATGAAAGTACCCCGAGCTGGTCATGGGCCTCCGCAGGCGCTCCCGTTCGGCACTGGCCCGAGAACCGAGCATGGTGGTCGGAGAAGTTTAAGACTTATCAAAGTAAGAATAGCAGGCACTGGTGCGTTGAGAAAGACCCGCGGTTCCAGTTCGTGGGAGCAACGCTCCAACCTAAAGGACCCGATCAATACGGCCGAGTCTCTCCAGGCGGGTCGCTCCGCGTGGTTGGATATACTTTCAAGAAGCGCTCGGAAGGCCGGTTGAAGCGAGAGTATCCAGATCTTCTCGAGCGGTACGCGTTCGAAAAACTCGGCTACGGACCAGAAGATGCCGAGAAGTACCTCTACGGACCTCAGCCAAAATGCTACCTGACCCATAAAAAGGTATGGTTCGACAATCACCCAGAAAATGGAACCCGGGAACGGCAGAATCTCACATAGATCATTCTTGCAAATTTTTTGACAATGAAGGAGAAACATCCGCCGATGCAATTTGATGCACAATATCTTGAGCCGTGGCGAGGAGGTATGCACATCATCCACCTGTGGTCCGCAGGTCTACTTCTCCGGGAATTGAAAGATGGGACCTTTCATCGAGTTGGCATGTTTGAGGGACGCTGGATTAGCGACTATCGTACTAAGTTTGAATTTCGCGGATTTCAGCTGCTTGTTGGGCTATACTGGCCGGTCATGACAGATGCCGTAGTCAGGGAGTTATTGATCGTTTAAAGGGACCTGGATGTAAAAGGTTCTAATAGAGAAAAGACTGCTAAACGTGAAGATACTCCGAAGTCGAGAGGATGGAGTCACAACAATAAAGGATATAATTGTCAAAACAAAAGGGGTCCCAATCACATTGTCAACAAGATAGGGGGTCGACCCCTGGGTCGAACCTAGGCATTATAATCAGCTTGCGTGAGGATGCCTGGCACAGCCAGCAATCCAACCACCAAGCCACCAAGGCAGTGTAAGCTAGTGGCCAGGTGGATCATGTAAAGAGGTCTATAAAAGGAGGGCTTCTGGCACTGCCAGAAAGCCCACGAACAACAAGACAATAGAACTAACACATAACAAACACTGGATTCAAGGTGCCGTGCTTCTAACAATAATAAGGGATCTCGCGCTCCTATTAATCTCCTATCATCTGAAAGTCCCCGCGACGAGAGCATTAGAACCCTTCCCGCACTCCCATTAGCAGGGGATCTCTTTACACCCTACCTAGTATTCTCAAATGAATATGAGGCATATTTATTTTTCGCCTATATAAAAAAAAGGGCCCACTTAAAAAACAGGGGGTTATATTCATTTAATTTCTAAATTTAAATAAATATACCTTACTTTATATGTTAAAATCGTGTAACCAGTACCGTTAGATTCATCTTAACGAGGGCTATATATTTATATAACTAGCTATATTATATAAGTAATAATTATTAAAATATACTGTATTAAAAATACTGGGTATATTGGAGGTTTAGGGTATGCTAAGGTTTTGCCTAGACCTCGCTTAGGCTGGCCAGTACGTAGTGACGGCAGCTTGGCCGTTGTGCCTGAACCCACCACACGACCTGGGACGTAGGTAGTGGGCGCCCCACAGTTGCAGCGGATCCAGAACCACCTGAACCCGTTCTGCCAAGCTACCTCGCCTACCCCGCCTACCTACTACTATTTAGGTAGTATAATGGTGGGAATCCTTTCCTTTCCTTTTTCTTTTTCCTTAGCTTTAGATTTGCGCAATAAGTATGGAATAACCTTATAACGTGTATAATAAGCGAGTGCACCAGACAAGCGAGTGCACCACTTTCCACGCGACGCACCACCTCCACCTTCAATCCTTAATTATTCCACAACCCAACATGTCTTCCACTTTAAAAGAGGCATAGATAATCTTGGCCCTTAAGGCTATTTAACGTGATAAAAACCTTACCTTACAAGCCGTAAGTAAGATCTACAATATTTACTATATAATACTTATACGATGACGCAACGGTAAACCTATACAATACAATATTCCAGCTAACTCGCGCAAGCTTACGGATTTAGAAGAGAAAACAATTATTTAATATATTATTAAGCTATATATACGCGTATTTCACCCCCGGCTTTCATACGTAAAAGATATGGCCAATTAATTGCTATGCGAACGCGACGCGCCTAAAGTAGGCGTATAATGGGTTTATAACTTTATTAAGCGCTAATTAGAACTTTAGACGCGTTTTACGCGTAAATATAACTACTAAAGGGCTAAATGCGAAGATTTAAAAGTTATTTGCGAGTAATTTACGTTTATGTATAATATAAAGGTTAAATACGGGATTTTCGATAACAATATATACAATTTCAACGAGACCGGCTTTATAATGGGTATTATTATTACTACTATAATAGTCACTACTTTAAACGGCCGTAATAGGGCTAAATAGACCCAGCCTAGTAATTAAAAGTAGGCTACAATTATTTAAGGAGTAAACGCTTTGGGCTGGGCTATCCCGTTATTTATTATCTTAGCTGGGTAATATTACCTCGCTAATTGGTATCGAGAGTACAACCTTCCGGTTAATTAGCGTATTATAATAACCGATAATAGCTGGATTACTAATAAGAAAAGTATAAATTGGATTCGGTATTTTAATTTCTATATAGTATTTTATACGAAGGGTAAATATTAGCTGCTTATTCTTAACAGTTACAATAGTTACTACTCCGAAGAATTTAAAACTTATTATTAGGAGTATAATATTATTATACTTTGCATACCTCCGTATTTTTTTTACCTGCTTTAGTTATTGGATATTAGTTATTTTAAGCTGTTAAAAAAGGCGTATAGTTACTAGATTAAATAGTTAATACAAATGAACATTATATATATTAGTAAGTTGGAATTTCTCTATACGTTTAAAGAGGCGTTTTTTACTTTGATTACAGAAAAAAATATCTAGGGGGGATTTATTGAAACCGGCTTTATACCGTACGATTTAGAAAGGGTAATATCTAAGTTAGATGTGCGTATTCGGACCCTAACACCCCCAGCCTCAAGCCTAGGTACAATACTACCTTAGGTCTCCTAAACGCTATATAACCCTCGAGAGGCCACCTTATAATCAATACTTATAAAAACTCGAATTTCCAACCATCAGGGCAACTCTCCAACCTCAATACTAACTGCTATAAATTAATTGGCTAAAGGTATAATGGTTGTAATATACAAGGTGGTTTTCCTACGTACGGAGGTCTCCGTATTACAAAAGGTTAATAAAGGGCTTAGTAAGCGACGGAGAGCTAAAAAAACACATATACGGCTTGGAGGGTCACTTACTATACAAGAGGCATAGGATCTACTGGATTAGAAGGCTGTGGGTAAACAGGTAGCCCAGGAAATACGACAAAATGGTGGTAGTACAGGGGGGTCTCGTACGAAGATTCGGTGCTGTGGCGTGTGCGGCAAGCCTGGCCATAATGCACGCACGTGCAAGGAGGCTGCAGAATCGTTTGATTTATCCGTTTCTGATTCAGTTATTGTTATTTCCTAGTGCTGTGGTTGTGTAATTGAGGATAGTTGTGGTGGGGTGGTGGAAAGTGGTGCACTCGCTTGTCTGGTATACTTGCTTATTATGCACGTTAGCAATTGTAATAAATTTCCTATTACCGTAATAATTTAAAGTTTAATCCCTTACCTACAAAGGTCCTAATATCTAAAAAACCTAAAGAACCCAACCCTAAAAGAAACCAAGATAATTACGTACCCTATTATAACGCGAGACGTAATTAATTATAATAAGGAAGCCGTAGCGTAAAGCATCGCCGTTAACTAAATCCAATACTATAATAATACCATTTAAAAGCTCTATATTATTGTCAATAAAGTATATAAGTATATATTTAAAAAACGCTAATTAAGTAATATATAGTGTAAATCTATTCCTTTAATCCCTACCTAGTATTCTCAAATGAATATGAGGCATATTTATTTTTCGCCCATACAAAAAAAAGGGCCCACTTAAAAAACAGGGGGTCATATTCATTTAATTTCTAAACTTAAATAAATATGCCTTACTTTACATATTAAAAATCGTACAACCAGTACCATTAGATTCATCTTAACGAGGGCTACACATTTATACAACCGGCTATATCGTACAAGCAATAGCTATTAAGATATACTGGATTGAAAATACTAGGTGTATTAAAGGTTTAGGGTATACTAAGGTCCTGCCCAAACCTCGCTTAAGCTGGCCAATGCGTCAAATCGGGCAACGTAGGGACCATACCACCACCTGGGCTAACCAGCGCAGGGGCTACACTACCACTGCCACCACCGCAGGGGCCATAGCACTACGCCACCACTACAGGGGCCACAACACCACGCCACCACCGTAGGGGCCACAATACTACATCTAACAGAAAAAAGGGATTACCAAAATAAAAATAAATCACTACCTACAATTGTTGAAATTACAGCCCAGTTGCCCTGTAGCTACAGCACCCTTGGGTGCTGTAGCCTAGTTGATCTACTACCCTGGGAGTGCTGCCGACTGCACTATGGCAAAGTGCAGTCACCACAACTACGGGAGTTGGTATTGTGGTTCAGGGGGGCTGCCAAGCCCCCTGGACCCACTGGAACCTACTAAAACCGACGGGGAGTTCCGAGGACCCACTACCTGTAGGCTTGGCCTACAGGGGTAGACCCACTACTACTGTTACGTTAGTATAGCCAATTAGTTGCCCTGGAATCCTTTGGATTCCAGCCTAACGTAAGCACCTTTCCCTCTGTAGTATAGGCTTTCCTTTTGTGTTTTAGGGCCCTTACCCCCTATAAGGTTGACCTATACCCACTAAGGGCCCTATAAAGAACCATCTCCCCTCCTATATTTCTAGTATCTGATTCTTTTCCTTTCTTCTACCTTAAGTAAGATAATTTATATATAGCCTTAGGGCAACCTTTTAACCTTCGTAATCTCTGTACAAAGCCTACTATAGTCACCCTATTATAGGGTATAAACCCCTATATCTTTGCTTGTTATAGCAGGTTGGTCTGCTGATCTTAGCTTCCTTTAACCCCGTCTCGGGCAGTTATTATACCCTTAAAGCCTTCTGCTGCGCCCGTTATAGGGGACTTACCCCTTGTAACCTCCTGTACTGGACCTTACTAAGACTAATTAGGCTATACAAATTAATAGGTTATAAGCCCGGATTTTACAACCCTCAGCCGACCTCGCCTCGTTACCTACAGTTGGTAACCACCCCCACAGCGCTTCTACGCCCTCCGTAAACTACATCGTCTATCCTCCGGAAAAGCCTATACGCCGGCCAAAATTGCCCTTAGTATAGCTACCAACCCTTTTAAAAAGCCCTTACGCCGGCTATAATTGCCCCCGTAGGTAGTACGGTAACCCCTGTATTGGTCACCTACCCTTTTGAAAAGCCCTTACGCTAGTTAAAGTTGCCCCTGTAAGTGGTACTGTAATCCTCGTATTAATTACTAACCCTTTATTTACACTACTAGTACTACCTATTATAATTAGTAGGTTAGGTCCCCGTAAGACCACTATACCTCGATCCTCTAGGGGAATAATACCCCCTAATTTCTATTACTAATAGGAGCATTACCCCCTAAATTACTGTAAATAGTACTGCTGCTATATACTACCGTATTTCAGCCTCCCGCGCGCAATTACTACCCCTTAATTACGAATATATTTAGGAGAACCACCCCCTAAAGAATACTTACGCCTACTGAAATTCGACCCCTTATAGTAATTATTGCTACTAAATATACCATTTATATAGTAGTATACCTCCAGTTACCCACTTACGATCCCCCGGCTCCCTTAAGAACTTACCAACCTAGTTGCAGTGGTACGTACGGGAGAGGTAATTCCGTTGCGCAATCAGAATTCCGATCGGAAATTAGGTACGATACAATGGCTAATAACGACCTAGATATAGCCTTTGTAGGCCAAGGCTAGTAACCCGAAGAAATCCCGCCTATTTAGGGCCTAGTATAATAAGTTTCCGAACTTACTTAGCGCTTTAACAGGCTGCTGGTAGTATTGGAATAATAGTAATAGGTCCGGAATATACCAAATATAAGTACTTCCGGGACCTCCCAAAAGGGGGGTAATAACTTAACGGTAACTACTAAAGCCCCTGGGACTACCTATCCTTTAGTAATTCCAGCCGTTAGGGACGAATTCAGCGCCCTTATAGTTAAAGAGCTTACTAAATAGTCTCTCTCTTTACCCAAAAAACAGCACCTATTAAAACCTAAGAATTATTAATAGTAATTTTAGGTACTATCGATTTAGTTTAAAGCCCTTTAAATCCCTAATTTCCTTTATAACCTATAGGCGGTTACAAAGCGCCTTAGTAACCCTTAGAAAGCCGCCCTCTTATTAACTTTTCAAAATATACTAAAGGAAGGCCCCCTTGCTACTATAGCTTATAAGGAGGACCCTAAATCTGCCTTTAGTCGGTTCCGCTAATAATACATCCCAACCCAAGCTAGTTTCCGTAACGAATTTTACTACTAATACTACTCCCTAACCTTCAATGGCAGTACTATTATAGTAGACTTTAACGCTATTTTTAATACCTTAGTAAGCCGTCTTAGTACTTAGGGAGTCGTAATTGCGGAATAAAATTAAGTTAATTACTATCTTAACGTTCTAAAACCCTAGTTTCTATAATAAGCTAAGCGTTCCAGGGTATTACTGCGACGAGATCAGTAGATTGCAAACGCTAATACTGGGTTCTGGAGGCTACCTAATACCCTTACCCTTTTATATTTTTAAGAGAACCTACTTGCTAAAACCCAGAACCCTAGTACCTTTTTAATACGTATTTTAATTATACTACAGGCTAATTGGAAGAGGTCTAGGGAGCTTAAATAAGGTTCTGGAAAAGGTAAAAGCCAATAATAAGGCAAGCTAGGAGCCTTACAAGGCAACTCCAGGTTTAGGGAAGTTAAGAATTCGAAGAAACAGGGTAGTTCCAGTAGTAGGAGGGCGTATAATAGTAATACCTTTAGTACGGAAGATACCCCTAAAGGTATTAATAAAACCTACGAAACTAGTACTATTTCCAGTAGTTAGGGGGAGCCAGTCGTTATAAAGGAGGCCTTCCCCATTTATTACAACTTTAACCAAAGTATTATACTCAGCACCAAACCTACTAACCTTAACGATACCTTTAGTAAACCGGATACCCTAATAAACCCTAAACCCCCTATTAGTAACCCCCCTAAGCCCCCTGCGGTTAATTTTTTTACAGGGGGTAGTTTTACTAAATAGTAGCTCTTTAATACCGGTTCTATAATACATATCTGTACCGATAAAGCCCTATTTGCAAAGCTACGTATTGGAAAACTAATTATAATACGTACTAAAGGTAGCCTAATACAGCCTTAGGGTATCGGGATGGTTAAACTTAAGCCTTATACTAGTATTATTGGGGGTAGGCCTTAATATAGCACCATTGTACTAAAAAAGTACCTTTATATTCCAACCTTCCCCGTTAATATCGTTAGTAGCTACTACCTTTATAATTCAGGGAGTATACTTATTAAAAACAAACTCTATAACGCCTTTAGGAAGTTTATTACCCTATTAGATTTTAAAGGTTCAGGCTTTTATATTTAGTTACGGGGGTCACAACCCCCTAAAACTAATTATATTTAACAGGACTATAAAAGTACCTGGTACTACTACCTATCCGGAAATCGACCTAAAGCCCCTACTGTAATACTACCTATTACAAAGGGGGTAACCCCCTTCTTAGTATATTACAATAGGGCCCAGAGGGGTCTTTTAGTAGTAATAATTAAGGCGGCTAGACTTTAGTACGTTTATTTAGGCTATATAGGGCTGGACCTTTTAAGGAAGACCGCCCTAGTTACTAAAGAAATGCCCGATCTTAGTAGTATACGTTTTAAATATATAGTTTGCAAAAGCTGTAATATTACTAAACTACTATACCGACCCTCCTTTAAGGCTATTATTAACCCTCCTAACGCGTTAGGGCGGATAAAGGGGGATATATTCGTAATCTACCTTATACCCCTAAATAATAAACCCTATAGGCTTATATTAGTAGACTGGAAGACCCGTTTTAAAATTATTAGGTTTTTAAAGTTTAAAGATAAGGTTATTACAAAAGTAAAGGCTGTTATAGAGGAGATTAATAATACTTTTAAGTGGTACCTGATATACCTATATTACGATAAAGGTAAAAAAATTAGTAGGCTTAGGCCTTACTTATGTGAAAAGGGTATTATTTTCTCGGAGTCTAGCCCCTATACGTATAACCAAAACAGCCTAGCTAAACGTATTATATAAGTGGTTTTAAAACGCCTTAGGGTTGTAATAGTTGCTTTAGGGTTTTTATTTTCCCTATAAAGATATATTATAGGCCCTATGGTTAAGCTGGTTAATAAAATAGTAAATACTATTAAAAAGCTTACTCTATACTAGTTTTTTCTCGATAAGTTAGTACCCTTATAAGCCCCTTATATCCCGGATCTCTCCAATTATAGGGCTATAGGCACTAATTATATAGTATTAGTTCCCCCTAAGAAACGTATCTAGTCCCAAAAGCTTGCCCCTAGGGGCGTTTAAAGTAGGTTACTAGCTATATTAAGTACTTAAATTTACCTAATTTGGCTCGGCTAACGGAAGGTTATTTAAACCAGCTTTATTAAATTATACGAAAACCCTTCTACCTACCTATAAGGGCCCCAGGGCCTAATTAACACCCTGGATCTCCCGGATACTACTAAAGATACGGAGGACTAGTACCCTAATTACAATAGCTCTCCCCCCGAGGCGCCTACTAAGTTCACCCCACCAGTAATATTACTACGCAAATTAGTTTAGTTACCCGTAGCGACCCCTAAGCCCTTTAAGTCCCCTATAGGAGATAAATTTAAGCTTATTACAGTAAAAATCCCAATTCTATAGGTTACTAAAACCCAGCAAAAGGAATTCAAATAAGTAGAAGTTAAGCCTATAAATACTACAACGGACCTAATTAACTACCTCGTTAATAAAGCCACTAAATAAGCCAAACCTAGTAGCCATTACAACCCCTCTAAACTTACTAAAAACTCGGAGCCTAAATCCTTTAAGTAAATCCTAAGGCACCCCCTAAAGGACTAGTAATTAATAGTATATTTTAAGAAGATATAGTAACTATTAATTACTAAAACCTTCTATTTTATTAAGCAATCTAAAGCCAAAAAGCTACCTATTACTACTAAACCGGTTACCAAATTAAAAAAGGATGCCTAGGGTAGGATTACTAAGTTTAAGGTCCGGTTAGTAGCTAGGGGGTTTTAATAGGCCCCTGGAGTCGATTTTAGGAAGACTTTTATAGCTATTACAATACCGTTAACCTGGCGAATTATACTAGTACTAATTACTATTAAGGATTGGGAAATTAAATAAGTAGATTTTATAGGAGCCTTTTTAAACAATAAGTTGGATGTAAAACTCTATATCAAGGTCCCTAAAGGCCTATACGAGTTTAATCTTAGTAGTTTTAAGGTACTGGACCTCCTAAAGCGATACAATTGGGACCCCTTTAAAGATTAAATTATATTATTAATAAGGGACTTTACAACCTAAAGTAGGCCTCTTACCTTTAGTAATAAAAGGTTGCGAAGCTACTGAAAACGCTAGATTATAGCCCTTTTACCAGTAACGTAGCCACCTATTATAATACGGTTTATAAGATTATAGTAATTACCTACGTTAATAATTATCTCCTTATCAAGCCCTTTGCAACTAAGATTAAGGTACTAAAGGTCCAACTCGGTTAGGTATACGATATAAAAGACCTAGGCCCTACCCGTTACTTCCTAAGGGTCGAGATCTACCGCAATAAGGTATACTACTTTTTATAAGTTAATTAAAAGGCCTATATCGAATAGGCTATTTAATACTTTAAACTTAGTTATAACGGATTAGTTATCCCTTTCTCTCCAGGACTTACAAGGTATAACTCCTCTTCCAAACCCCTAAATATTACTAAAATCCGGCTATTTTAGCAACTTATCGGTATTACTATATACGCTATGGTTTAAACTAGGCCGAATATAGCGTTTATAGTATAGTAGCTTTCCCACTAGTTACAGCAGCCTACTATTACCTACCTTAAAGTAGTAAAGAAGCTTCTTAGCTACTTATTCTCCAACGCAAATTAGGGTATTTATTTTAGCACCTTTACTAATTTTACCCTTATAGAATATACTAATAACAATTTCGCGGGGTATAAGACTATTACAAAATCTACTTATAGTTACCTATTTATAATAGGTAAAGGACTAGTTAGCTAGAAGTTAAAAAAATTATTTACAGTAGCCTACTCAACCTTAAAAGCTAAGTTTACGGGGCTTATAAAGGGTAATAAAAAGGTAATCTAGCTTTAAAAACTATTCTTTAAACTAAAACGCCTTATACAGGGACCTATTCTATTAATAAAAGATAATAAGGGCGTTATAAATATAATATATAACCCGAAATACCATAATTGTATAAAATATACCTTTCTAAAATACTAAAGGGTAAAAAAAAGCGTTACAAAAGGCAATATTACTGTAACGTATATACCTACAGGGGAAATACCGGTAAATAGGTTAATAAAAGCCCTAACCCCAGCCAAATATAAGCAATTCCTCAAGTTATTAAACCTTTTTAAGCCCTATAGATTCCAAAGGGGGTCTATCTGGAATTAAGAGGCGTACTAGGGCTTAAGGCTATAAAGGGGGTGTTAAAATTACAGCTTAGTTACCTTATAACTACAGTACCTTTAGGTACTATAGCCTAATTAATCTACTACCCTAGGAGTATTACTAACTATACTATAGTAAAGTATAATTACTATAACTACGGGAGTTGGTATTATAGTTTAGGGGGGCTGCTAAGCCCCTTAAACCTACTAAAACCTACTAAAACCGACGGGGAGTTCCAAAAACCTACTACCTATAGGCTTAACCTACAGGGGTAAACTTACCACTACTATTACATCAGTACAGCCAACTAGTTACCCTGGAATCCTTTAAATTCTAGCACCAACGTAAGTACCTTTCCCTTTATAGTATAGGCTTTCCTTTTGTATTTTAAGGCCCTTACCCCCTATAAAATTAACCTATACCTACTAAGGGCCCTATAAAGAACCATTTCCCCTCCTATATTTCTAGTATCTAATTCTTTTCCTTTCTTCTACCTTAAGCAAAATAGTTTATATATAGCCTTAAGGCAACCTTTTAACCTTTATAATCTTTGTATAAAACCTACTATAATCACCCTATTACAGGGCATAGACCCCTATATCTCTACTTGTTACAATAGGTTGGTTTGCTGATTTTAGCTTCCTTTAACCCCGTCTCGGGCAGTCATCGTACCCTCAAAGCCTTTCGCTACGCCCGTTACAGGGGACTCACCCCCTGTAACCTCCTATACTAGACCTCACTAAGACCAGTCAGGCCACACAAATTAACAACAATAAATACCCAGCCCCATCTAATCTAAACCACTAAATAAAATTATATAAAATAGAAGATTTTAAATCTAATAATAATCTTTATATAATTATCCAATAAAAAATTATCAAGAAATCGCTAACTAAAGTAAAACAACCTAATAAATTACATATTCCATCACCAAACCAGCCACCTAAAGCATCAAGGCTATAAGAAAAAGCCGTTAAATTTAACTCAAATTTTATTAGGTTCGTATAATAAGGGCTAGGCCTAAAATAATCAATTAGCTTAAAGTTAATAAAATTAATTATTAACCAGTTTACTAATTTCCATTATAGTAAGTAAAAACTTATAGCGAAATCTCCCTACACCTTTTTTTCCAACCCGTAAGCCTTTTATTTGTATGTAAAGGCGTATGGCGAAATCTCTCTATACCTTTTTTTTTTAACCCGGAGGCCTTTTTTTTCTATATAAAGGCGTATAGTAAAATCTCCGACGCCTTTTTTTTTAACCCGGAGGCCTTTTTTTTCTATATAAAGGCGTATAGCGAAATCTCCCACACCTTTTTTTCCAACCCGTAGGCCTTTTATTTATACGTAAAAACCTATAAGGAAAACTTTTAAGGCGTTTTTAACATTATATTAACCGTTTATTAAACCTAACCCTAACAAAAAAGCTTATTACGTAATAAATAAAAAAGGTTACTATATATTACTCCCAGGTACCAAACCTATATCAGATCTATATCAAATTTACGTTAATTATATAACTTAAAAGGTATAAAAATTCGCAAGCAAATAACAATAATAAAAATTATACTTAATTATAACGCTCCAGGTAAAAAAGGTTATTAGGTTTTATTCCCAAGCACCGGACCTACGTTAATTACATAACTTAAAAAACGCTCCAAAAAAAAAAGGTTATTAGGTTTTATTCCTGGGTACCGGACCTATATTAAATTTACGTCAAACCTAAATCAATTATATAACTTAAAAGACACTTTAGGTAAAAAAGGTTATTAGGTTTTATTCCCAGGTACTAAACCTACGTTAAATTTACATCGAATTTAAATTAATTATATAATTTAAAAAACGCTTTAGGTAAGAAAGGTAATTAGGTTTTATTCCCAAGTACTAAACTTATATTAAATTTACATCAAACCTAAATTAATTACATAACTTAAAAAACGCTCCAGGTAAAAAAGGTTATTAGGTCTTATTTTCAGGTACCGGATTATATCAGATTTATATCGAACCTAAATCGATTATATAACTTAAAAGACGTTTCAGGTAAGGAAGGTTATTAGGTTTTGTTCCCGGGCACCGGACCTACATTAATTATATGACTTAAAAAATATAGAAATTCCTAAATAAATAGCAATAGCAGAAATTACACTTAATTATAACGCTCCGGGTAAGGAAGATTATTAGGCCCGGGCATTAAATCTACGTTAACTATATAACTTAAAAGGTATAAAAATTCCCAAGCAAATAACAGTAACAAAAATTACACTCAATTATAACGCTCCGGGTAAGAAAGGTTATTAGGCCCGGGCACCGGATTTATATTAATTACATAACTTAAAAAATATAGAAATTCCCAAGCGAATAATAGTAGCAAAAATTACACTTAATATAACGCTCCGGGTAAGAAAGGTTATTAAACCCAAGTATTAAACTTACGTTAGATTTACATCAAACCTAAGTTAATTATATAACTTAAAAGATATTTCGGGTAAAAAAGGTTATTAGGTCTTCTTCCTAAGCACCAAACCTACATTAGATCTACGTTAAACCTAAATTAATTATATAATTTAAAAAATATAGTAATTCCCAATATCTAATTTAAGGGAAATAGAAATTAAAAAAACTAATAATATTTCTTAAAAGCTTTGTATATTACAGGTTAACTTCGGGAACCTATCTTACTTATTTCCTCATAAATCACTATAATCCGCGTTTATATATATTAATTAATTATTATCGGTATAATCCTTCGTTATCCAATTTTCCACATCTACTTTTAACTACTTTTCCAGTTTTATTAATAGACTAATTTAGTTAGGGTAGGCGTTATAATATTTACGTAACTTTTTCGCAATATTTTTAAAATCTCTTACTAAATATTATACCAAATTTAGATTATACCCGTACCATTTTATTATATATTATAATCATTTATAATACAAAAGAAAAATTAAAATTTAATTAACTTTATATTCCTCTTCCTCATCCTTTTCCAAATCCGGGTTAAAGTTATCCGCTTTTTAACCAGTACTTTTCTCAGACCCACTTTACTAAGCCTTATTACTACCTTTTACATTTTTTAATCCTACTATTTCTACCTTTATTACAACTTTTCCACAATATTAATATTTAATTATAGCACCTTAGATTGTATAAACATTACTTTATTTAACCGTATATCTCTTTTAATAAGCTTAATTTTTAAATTTAACCTTTTATTAATTAATTTCCACTTAGCCAACCTTTATAAAATAAAACCTATTTATTTTCTTTAACCTTATAAAATTCTTATTTACAAATTTTACAAATATGTAATTCTTTTAAATAAATTTATAATATACATTTATATAAAATATAAAAACCTTTTAAACCTAATTATAGTCCACGTAGAACTCTACTAGAGTTCCTTTCTTTTGCCCCACTTTTTCTAGGAAATGGGGGTTAGAGTTCCTTTCTGTATAGGGGGTAGAGTTTGTTTTGTTCCCAAAAGTGTATAGTTATTAAAGCGGTATTATTCGAATCGCAAAAAGAAAACTAAAACTTCTGTTTCTTCAGATTTCCTATACAATATCTGGTTATTAAGATATAGGGGTAAGAAGATATTAGGGGCAAAAGGTCCGAAGTTGCTATACAATTAATATAATATATATTAAGCTACTTAATTAAAATGAATAAAACCAATATGCATCGAATCACTAGTTTTTAGTAATTAAAACGTACGTTTTTAATTTATTATATAATATATAGTACTAGATAAAGGTTTGATTTAATTTAGTATAATCCCACGTAGATATAAGGGTATTTTGAAGTTTAGGGTCCTCCTATACAAATAAGCTTTTTTACCCCTATAAAATCGATTAAAAAACCTTTATAAAAATCTAGCTACAAAAATACGATTTAAAAAGCTTTTTGCCAAAATATATAATATTTAATTAATTATTTTTTTCTTACAATTTAATCGCACCTTACTATAACCTATATAACTAAGATTATAGGCGCTGTATTATATAATACAAAGGATAATATGTATTGTATTATATAAAAGATAATTAATAAATTACGTATTAAAATTTTGAAATTATATAAGATATAAATTTAAATATAACTAAAATAAATTCTTATATACGTTTAAGATATCTCTAAAATATATATACGAAAGATATAAAAACTCCCTAAAAAAATCAAATATTATATAATATAATAAAAGTCCTAAGGTATAATATAATTATCTTTATATATATTAGGATCCAAGGTATAATGTTGCAAATAGCCGCTGCTACAGTATTAACTATTTTCTGAAGGTAGGGTATTGTATAGTAGGATTTATAAATTGTATAAACTTGTATTTTTACAAATATATCGTATTTTATCTATATAGGTAAAATAGCAGGTATATAAGACTATTATTATTATTATAAACTTCTAATATAAAAAAGTATCGCAGGTTACAGGCGTATAAATCTGCTATCGCTTTTATAAATTCCCAATATAAAAAATATCGCAAAATAATATATATATATTATTACTATTACTACCCTTAACTACTTAATTATCCTATTAAAGCTCGCAACCCCAGCTTATAATAGTATAGGCCTAAGAAACGCGTTTAAAAATTACCAGCTCTAAACCTTATACTATATCGCTATATAAAACTAGCGCTTACCCTTACCTTTGCCCCCCTTTTGCAAAAGGTTTTTAAAACGCTTTCTCTAGCGTTATACCTTTACATCCAGGTCCTTAGCCCAATAAGAAGCCTAATATACAGCATTTTTTAAGTCCTTTACATAACCTATAACTTTATTCCTCCAGTTAACTAATTTATTATATAAGTTTAGGCTTAGGATACCGCTATTAATTTTAATTAAGCTTATACTAATAGATTATAGCAAGTTATTATTAATACTATTATCTTCCTCCTTATTATTAAAATCTAATACCACCTGCTTAAAGCTAATACCGGTATTATTTAGCATCTAATACCTTAAGGTTTTACTTAACTTAAAGGGGATAGGCGTATCGTATTTAATTATTATATAAGTTAGTTATTTTATCCAATTATACCGTAATATATATATTAGATTTTATATTAGCCCCCCTACCTACTTTGTAATAAAAATACTTTGTTTTTTAATCTACTAATATATAATTAAAATATATATTATTAAAATGGCCTTATATAGCAAGGTAATACTTAAAAAACTTTTTATTCCCGGTATTATAGCGGTTTATATAAGGGCCGTTATCTAACTATTCGCCTTTTAATACCAGTACCAAAGTATTTCCGCGTTAAATATCCTTAATTAAGGTTTGCTACGTTAGGCACCACTTAATAAGTTATTATACTTAACAAATACAACTTTATTAGGCGATCCTGACTTTAGGATAACTATATAAGTAACTATATTAACGTATTTAATAAGGCTTTGCAGCATAAAAGGCTAAGGGGCCATAAAAAAGACAATATACCTTTCGTTATTAATATAGTCTACTAATATACCCGTAGGCTACTTAATAGCAGCGGTAGTAATCTTAACCTATCCGCGAAGAGGCATTGCTATTATATACGTCGTTAATATATTAAATATAACTAACTATAGGCTATATATACCTTATAAACGTTATTAAAAGTAGAAGTAAGGTAGATAAGCTGTATAAGGCGGCAAATGCTATAATTTATCAATTATTAACATTAGCTGGAATTTTATATAATACCTAATAAACGGTAATACTAGTAGGTAGCCTAGGGCAAAGAATAATAAGATTATACGAAAAGTAGGGATAGGTAGAGACTTAAATAGTTAAAATATAATAGAAAGCAGAGCAATGCAAATTGCGAATTATATAATGTATTAATTAGGAAAAACTAAAAATAGCCATCCTATAAAGTATATAACGTAAGGAAATACGTAAAAAGTATTAAAAGTATATATATAATATATAAACGGGAGAATAAACAGGAAATATTATATACCTTAAACTGGAGCGGGTAATATACTAAGGCTATACTAAGCGTAAATTTCTCAATTACGTATATAAAAATGGAGGTGCAAAATAGGCAAAGTATATATATATAGTATATAGAGTAAAAAAATATTACGTATTTTAAAATACAGTATATAATATATTATAGGCTATATTAGGTATAAATTTCTCAATTACGTATATAAAGGTAAAAGCAAAGTATAAAGCGATAAAAAGTATACTTAGTATATAAAGCAGTAAAATAAGAAAAAAAGCGTTACGTACCTTAAATTAAGACATATAATATACCGTAAGCTATATTAGGTATAAGTTTCTCAAACGCGTATATAAGGTTGGGAGTAGAAAGTAGGCAGAGAGAAAGAGTATATATATATAATATGCAAAGCAAGAAAATATCACGTACCTTAAGCTAAAGCAGGCAATATACAGTGAGCCATGCTGAGTATAAGTTTCTTAGACGCGCGTACGAGGTTGGGAGTGGAAAGTAGGCAGAGAAAGTGTATATATTATATACAGAGCAAGAAAATGTGCAAAACGAGAAAAAAACCGTTACGTACCTTAAACTGGAGCGGGCGATGTGCAGTAAACTATACTAAGTATAAGATTCTCAATTACGCGTATAAAGGTGGGGGTGGAAAGTAAGCAAAGGGAGAGTATGCTTAGTATACAAAGCAGCAAAATAAGAAAGAAAATATTACGTACCTTAAGCTAAAGCAGGCGATTTGCTATAAGCTATGCTAGGCGTAAGTTTCTTAGCTACGCATACAAAGATAAAGGTGCAAAGTAGGCAGAGGAAGTATATATATAGTATATAAAGCAAGAAAATGTTACGTACCTTAAGATACAGCAAGTAATAGGCTATGGGTTATTAAGGTAAGTAGTAATTAAAGTTGTTATATAAAGGAAAAAAGGTAGTAGAGGGCGGAGGGCATGGGGGTATTTATACCCAGGAATTATACCGGCTATTAAGGCGCTAGTTTCTACTATTCTCGGTAAGTAGGCCCAATCTTACTATTACTAATTTGCTCCTTTCTTTGCAATTCCAGGCAGAAATAGCACTATACGCGGTTATTTAATACTATGGTTTACTCTTCAATATAGCGGCAGCGTTATACATAGATAATATTAAATAAAAAGCCAGCAATTTTATTAATTTTTATCTCATAACTTAACATACGCGTTATATACCAAGCTAGGTCTAGTAGCTACAATAATTAATACTTAACAGCCTAAATTTGTATAACTACTATATAATGGCAATATTATATAAAATATTAACAATTTATTTATATCCTCGATATTATATATATAATATATTATCCCAATGCTACGTTAATACTAGAAATGCTAGTTTTTAAACCTAATTATAGTCCACGCGGAACTCTACTAGAGTTCCTTTCTTTTGCCCCACTTTTTCTAGGAAATGGGGGGTAGAGTTCCTTTTTGTACAGGGGGTAGAGTTCGTTTTGTTTCCAAAGGTGTATAGTTATTAAAGTGGTACCGTTCGAATCGCAAGAAGAAAACTAAAATTTCTGTCTCTTTAGATTTCCTGTACAATATTTGGTTGTTGAGATATAGGGGTAAGAAGATGTTGGGGGCAAAAGGTCCGAAGTTGCTGTACGATTAGTATAATGTATATTTAGCTACTTGATTAAAATGAATGAAACTAATATATATTGAATTGCCAGTTTTTAGCGATTAAAACGTACGTTTTTAATTTGCTGTATAATACGTAGTGTTGGATAAAGGTTTGATTTAATTTAGTACAATTCCGCGCAGATGTGAGGGTGTCTTGAGGTTTGGGGTCCTTTTATGCAAATAAGCTTTTTTACCTTTATAAAGTTAATTAAAAAACCCCTGTAGAGATCTAACTATAAAAATGCGATTTAGAGAGCTTCTTGCTAGAGTATATAATATTTAATTAATCGTTTTTTTTTTACAATTTGATCGTACCCTATTATAACTTATACAATTAAGATTATAGGCGTTATACTATATAATAAGAGGGATAATACGTATTGTATTATATAAAAGATAATTAATAAATTGCGTATTAAAGTTTCGAGATTGTATAAGATATAAATCTGGATATAATTAAAATAAATTCCCGTATACGTTTAAGATATTTTTAAAATATATATACAAAAGATATAAAAGCTCCCTAAAGAAATTAAATATTACATAGTATAATAAAAGTCCCAAGGTATAATATAGTTATCTTTATATATACTAGGATCTAAGGTATAATGCCGTAAATAGCTGCTACTACAGTGTTAATTATTTTCTGGAAGCAGGGTATTGTATAGTAGGATCTACGAATTATATGGACTTGTATTTTTACAAACGTATTGTATTTTATTTGTATAGGTAAGATAGTAGGCGTATAAGACTACTATTGCTGTTATAAACTTCTAATGTAAAAAAGCATCGCAGGTTATAGGCGTATAAATCCGCTATTGCCTTTATAAATTCCTAATATAAAAAATATCGTAAGACAATATGCGTATATTATCGCTATTACTACCCCTAACTACCCAATTATCCTACTAAAACTCGCAACCCCAGCTTATAATAATATAGGCCTAAAAAACGCATCTAAGAATTACTAGTTCTAAACTTTATACTATATTGCTATATAAAACTAGCGCTTGCCCTTACCCTTACCCCTCTTTTATAGAAGGTTTTCGGAATACTTTCTCTAGCGCTATACCTTTATATCCAGGCCCTTAACCCGATAAAAGGCCTAATACGTAACGTTTCTTAAATCCTTTATATAACCTATAACTTTATTCCTTTAATTAATTAGCTTTTTATATAAATTCGGGCTTAAAATACCGCTATTAGTTTTAATTAAGCTTATATTAATAGATTATAGTAAGCCGTTATTAGTATTACTATTCTCCTCCTCGTCGCTAGAATTTAGTACTACCTGCTTAAAACTAGTACTAATATTTTTTAGCATCTAGTACTTTAAGGTTTTATTTAACTTAAAGGGAATAGGCGTATCGTACTTAATTACTATATAAATTAGTTATTTTATCTAATTATACCATAGTATATATATTAGGTCCTATATCAGCCCCCCCGTTTACTCCGTAATAGGAATACTTCGTCTTTTAATCTACTAATACGTAATTAAAGTACGCGTTATTAAAATAGCCCTATATAACAAAGTAATATTTAAAAACTTTTTATTCCTAATATTATAACGATTTATATAAGGGCCGTCGTCTAGTTATTCGCCTTTTGATACTAGTACTAAAGTATTTCCGCGTTAAGTATTTTTAATTAAGGTTTATTACGTTGGGTACTACTTAATAAAATTATTGTACTTAACGAGTATAATTTTATTAGGCGATTTCGACTTTAGGATAACTATACGGGTAGCTATATTGGTATATTTAGTAAGGCTTTATAGTATAAAAGGCCAAGGAGCTACGGAAAAGTTAATATACTTCTTATTATTAATATAATCCGCTGGTATACCCGTAGGCTACTTAATAGCGGCGGTAGTAATTTTAACCTATCCGCGAGGAGGTATTACTACTATACGCGTTATTAATATATTAGATATAACCAGTTATAAGCTATATATACCTTGTAAATATTATCAGAGGTGGGAGTAAGGCGGATAAGCTATATAAAGCGGTAAATACTGTAATTTATTAATTATTAATATTAGCTAAAATTTTATATAATACCTAGTAAACGGTAATATTAGTAAGTAACCTGGGGTAAAGAATAATAAGATTATACGAAAAGTAGGGGTAGGTAAAGACTTGGATAATTAAAGTATAATAAAAGGTAAAGTAGTATAAATTGCGAATTATATAATATATTAGTTAAAAGAAACTAAAAAGGGCTATTTTATAAAGTATACGACGCGGGGAAATACGTAGGGAATATCAAAAGTATATATATAGTATACGAATAGGAAAATAAGTAGGAGAATATTATATACCTTAAGCTAAAGCGGGTAATATACCGTAAGCTATACTAGGCGTAAATTTCTCAATTACATATACAAAGATAAAGGTATAAAGTAGGTAAAGTGTATATATATATAGTATATAAAGCAAGAAAATATTATATACCTTAAAATATAGTATATAATATATTACGGGCTATATTAGGTATAAATTTCTTAATTACGTATACGAAGGTAAAGGCAAAGTATAAGGCAATAAAGAGTATACTTAGTATATAAAGCAGCAAAATGAGAAAGAAAGCGTTACGTACCTTAAGCTAGGGCGTATAATATACCGTAGGCTATACTAGGTATAAGTTTCTCGGATACGTATATAAGGTTAAAAGTAGAAAATAAGTAAAGAAAAAAAGTATATATATATATACAAAATAAGAAAATATTACGTACCTTAAGCTAAAGCGGGTAATATATAGTAAGCTATATTAGGTATAAGTTTCTCGGACGCGTATACGAGGTTAGGAGTGGAAAGTAAGCAAAAAGTATATATAAGTAGTATATAAAATAAGAAAATATTACGTACCTCGAAATAAAATAGGCGATATATTACGGGCTATACTAGGTATAAATTTCTCAGTTATACGTACGAAGATAAAGGTAAAGTATAAGGTAATGGAAAGTATACTTAGTATATAAGTAGCAAAATAAGAAAAAAAATATTACGTACCTTGGAGCTAAAGCGGGTAATATACCAAAAGTTATACTAAGCGTAAATTTCTTAACTACGCGTACGAAAATAAAGGTACAAAGTAGGCAAAATATATATATATATATAGTATATAGAGCAAGAAAATATCACGCACCTTAAGATAAAGTAAACGATATACTACGGGCTATACTAAATGTAAAATTCTCAATTACGCGTACGAAGGTAGGGGTGGAAAGTAAGTAAAGGAAGAGTATACTTAGTATACAAAGCAGAAAAATAAAAAAGAAAATATAACGTACCTTAAGCTAAAGCGAGTAATATACCGAAAATTGTACTAAGCGTAAATTTCTTAACCGCGCGTACGAAAATAAATATACAAAGTAGGTAAAAAGTATATATATAGTATATAAAGCAAGAAAATATCACGTACCTTAAAATATAATAAGCAATAGGCTGTAGGTTGTTAAGGTAAGTAGTAATTAAAGTTATTATATAAAGGAAAAAAGGTGGTAAAGGGCGGAGGGTAAAGGGGGTATTTATACCCAAAAATTATACCGGCTATTAAGGTACTAGTTTCCACTATTCTTAGTAAGTAGGCCCAATTTTACTATTACTAATTTACTCCTTCCTTTACAATTCCAGGCAAAAATAATACTATACGCAGTTATTCGGTACTATAATTTACTCTTTAATATAACGGTAGCATTATACGTAGTTAATATTAAATAAAAAGCTAGTAATTATATTCATTTTTATCTCATAACTCAACATATACGTTATATACCAACCTAAGTCTTATAGCTCCTATTCGCAAAATTACTATATAATAACAATATTAGGTTAAATATTAATAATTAGTTTATATCCTCGATACTATATATATTATATATTATCCAAAATACTACGTCAATACTAGAAACGCCAGTTATTAAACCGGATAACTCCTTATACCGTATATTTACTTACTAGGTTAAATAAACTTAGCTGGCCACCTAAATGTAATTTTGGCTGGAAAGCTCCTTTACAGCATTATACCATCTTTTCCGGCGGGACGCTTTACTATACTATAATATTGTATTATTTTATATTAATAATTAAACAAGCTAAAGAATTAACCTATTATAATACCTCTTTAGTATATAGGGGCTTTAATTCGTTATTAACTATAGTCCACGCGGCAGTCTACTAGACTCGGTTTCTTTTGCCCCACTTTTTCTAGGAAACAGGGGGTAGACTTGATTACTGTACAGGGGGTAGATGCGAGTTTGTTCCCAAAGGTGTATAGTTATAAAAATGGTACCGTTCGAATCGCAAGAAGAAAACTAAAACTTCTGTTTCTTTAGATTTCCTATATAATATCTGGTTGTTGAGATATGGGGGTGAGAAGATGTTGGGGGTGAAAGGTCTGAACCTGCTGTACGATTAGTACAATACACATTCGGCCACTTGACTAAAATAAATGAAACTGATATGTATTGAATCGCTAGTTTCTAGCGATTAAAACGTACGTTTTTAATTTGCTGTATAGTACGTGGTGCTGGAGAAAGGTTCGATTTGATTTAGTACAATTCCGCGCAGATGTAAGGGTGTCTTGAGGTTTAGGGTCCTCCCAGCAAATAAGCTTTTTTATCCCTGTAGACTCGATTAAAAAACCCTTGTAGAAAGCCAGCTACAAAAATGCGATTAAGAGAGCTTCTAGCCAAAATATACAATATAATTAATCGTTTTTTTCTTACAATTTAATAGCACCTTACCACAGCCCCTTTAGCTAAGATTATAGGCGCTGTATTGTATAATGAGAGGGACGATACGTATTGTATTGTATAGAAGAAAATTGATAAATCGCGTATTAAAGTTTCGAGATTGTATAAAATATAAATCTGGACATAATTAAAATAAATTCCCGTATACGTTTAAGATATCTCTGAAATATATATACGAGAGATACAAGAGCTCCCTAAAGAAATCAGATATTATATAGTATAATAAAATCCTAAGGTACAATATGGTCATTAGGATCTAAGGTATAACAAAATCCCAAGGTACAATATAGTTATTAGGATCTAAGGTATAAACAGCCGCCGCTACAGTATCAATTATTTTCTAAAGGCAGGGTATTATATAGTAAGGATCCCCGAATTGTATGGACTTGGGTTATTATAAACGCATCGTATTTTATCTGTGCAGGTAAGATAGTAGGTGTATAAGACCACTATTACTGTTAAAAACTTCTAATGTAAAAAAGCATCGTAGGTTATAGGCGTATAAATCCGCTATCGCCTTTATAGATTCCCAATGTAAAAAACATCGCAAAATGGTATACGTATATTATTACTATCACTACCCCTAATTACCCAGTTATCCTACTAAGGCTCGTAACCCCAGCTTACAATAGTATAGGTCCAAGAAACGCGTCCAAGAATTACTAGTTCTGAACCCTATACTATGTTGCTGTACAAAACTAACGCCTGCCCTTACCCTTGCCCCCCTTTTGCAAAAGGTCTTCGGAACGCTTTCTCTAGCGCTATACCTTTATATCCAGGCCCTTAGCCCGATGAGAGGCCTAGTACGTAGTATTTTTTAAGTCCCTTGCATAACCTATAGCTTTATTCCTTTGGTCAATTAGCTTATTATACAAGTTCGGGCTTAAGATACCGCTATTAGTTTCGATTAAGCTTATACTAATGGATTGTAGCAAATCGTCGTCAGTACCGTTATTCTCCTTTTTATCGCTGGAGTCTAATACCACTTGCTTAAAGCTAGTACCGGTATTTTTTAGCGTCTGGTACCTCGAGGTTTTACTTAACTTAAAGGGGATAGGTATATTGTACTTAACTACTATATAAGTTAATTATTTTGTCCAATTATACCGTAGTATATATACCAGGTCTTACATTAGCCCCCCCGCCCATTTTATAGTAGGAATACTTCGTTTTTTAGTCTATTAATACGTAATTGGAGTACGTATTATTAAAATGGCCCTATATAGTAAGGTAATGCTTAAAGAACTTTTTATTCCCAGTGCTATAACGGTTCGTATAAGGGCCGTTATCCGGCTATTCGCCTCTCGATACTAGTACCAAAATATTTCCGCGTTAAGTATCCTTAATCAAGGTTTGCTACGTTAGGTACCACTTAATAAAGTTATCGTATTCGATAAATACAACCTTATTAGGCGATCCCGACTTTAGGATAGCTATACGGGTAGCTATATTGGCGTACTCGGCAAAACTTTGCAGTATAAAAGGCCAAGGGGCTACGGAGAAGTTAATATACTTCTCGTTATCGATATAATCCGCCGGTATACCTACAGGCCACTTAATAGCAATAGTAGTGGTCTTGGCCTATCCGCGAGGAGGTATTGCTATTATACGCGTTATTAATATATTAGATATAACCAGCTATAGGCTATATATATTTTGTAAATATTATTAGGAGTAGGAGTAAGGCGGATAAGCTGTATAAGGCAGTAGATATTATAGCTTATTAATTATTAGTATTAGCTAAAATTTTGTATAATACCTAGTAGACGGTAATATTAGTAGGTAGCTTGGGGCAGAGAATAATGGGATTGTACAAAAGGTAGGGGCAGGTAGAGATTTAAATAATCGGAGTATAATAGGAGGTAAAGTAGTATAAATTGCGAATTATATAATGTATTAGTTGGGAAAAACTAAAAAGGGCTATCTTATAAAGTATACGACGTAGGGAAATATGTGGGGAGTATCGGAAGTGTATATATAATATATAAGCGGGAGAATAAGCAGGAAAATATTATATACTTTGGGCTAGAGCGGGTGATATATTATAGGTTGTACTAGGCGTGAATTTCTTAGTTACGTATACGAAAATGGAGGTATAAAGTAGGTAAAGTATATATATATATAGTATATAAAGTAAGAAAATATTACGTACCTCGAGATATAATATACGATATATTGCGGGCTATACTAGATGTAAATTTCTCGGTTACATATACGAAGGTAGAGGCAAAGTATAAGGTAATAAAAAGTATACTTAGTATATAAAGTAGTAAAATAAAAAAGAAAGCGTTACGTACCTTAAGCTAGGGCGTATAATATACCGTAGGTTATACTGGGTATAAGTTTCTCGGACGCGCGTACGAGGTTAGGAGTAGAAAGTAGGTAAAGAGAAAAAGTATATATATATATAGAGTAAGAAAATATTACGTACCTTAAGCTAAAGCGGGCAATATATAGTAAGTTGTACTGGGTATGAGTTTCTCGGACGCGCATACGAGGTTGGGGGTGAAAAGTAAGTAAAGAGTATATATAAGTAGTATACAAAGTAAGAAAATATCACGTACCTTAAGATAAAGTGGGCGATATACTGCGGGTTATACTAAGTGTAAATTTCTTAGTTATATATACGAAAATGGAGGCAGAATATAAGGCGATAGAAAGTATACTTGGTATATAAGTAGCAAAAGAAAAAAGAAAATATTACGTACCTTAAGCTGAAGCGGGTAATATACCAAAAGCTATACTAAACGTAAGTTTCTTAGCTACGCGTACGAAAATAAAGGTACAAAGTAGGTAGAATGTATATATATATATAATATATAGAGCAAGAAAATATCACGTACTTTGAAATAAAGTAGGCGATATATTACGGGTTATACTAGGTATAAGATTCTTAATTACGCGTACAAAAGTAGGGGTAGAAAGTAAGTAAAGGGAAAGTATATTTAATATATAAAGCAAAAAAATAAAAAAGAAAATGTAACGTACCTTAAACTAAAGCGAGCGATATACCGAAAGCTATACTAAGCGTAAGTTTCTTAATTACGCGTACGAAAATAAACGTACAAAGTAGGTAAAGAGTATATATGTAGTATATAAAGCAAGAAAATATCACGTACCTTAAGATATAGCAAGTAATAGGTTGTAGGTTGTTAAGGTAAGTAGTAATTAAAGTTATTGTGTAAAGGAAGAAAGGTAGTAGAGGGCGGAGGGTAAGGGGGGTATTTATACCCAGGAATTATACCGGCTATTAAGGTACTAATTTTCCACTATTCTCGGTAAGTAGGCCCGATTTTGCTATTACTAATTTACTCCTTCCTTTACAATTCCAAGTAAAAACAGCGCTATACGCGGTTATTCGGTACTATAGTTTGCTCTTTAATACAGCAGTAGCGTTATACGTAGTTAATATTGGATAAAAAGCCAGCAATTATATTAATTTTGTCTTATAACTCGACATACGCGTTATATACCAACCCAGGTCTTGTAGCTCCTATTCGCAAAATTACTATATAATGGCAATATTGGGTTAAATATTAATAATTAGTTTATATCTTCGATACTATACATATCATATATTATCCAAAATGCTACGTTAATACTAGAAACGCCAGTTATTAAACCGGATAACTCCTTATACCGTATATTTGCTTACTAGGTTAAATAAACTTCGCTGGCCACTTGGATGTAATTTTAGCTGGAGAGCTCCTCCACAGTATTATACCATTTTCTCCGGCGGGACGTTTTGCTATACTATAGTATTGTACTATTTTATATTAATAATTAAACGAGCTGAAGAATTAACCTATTACAATACCTCTTTAGTATACAGGGGCTTTAATTTATTATCGCTAGGAGTTCTAACTTGCGGCTAATAAAAAAGGTTAAATAGGTCCACTTTGGGTTAGTATATACCGCCGATTTAAAAAACCAATACGTCTTCACAACCTCTTCTTACCGTACAACTCTTAAATCAGCAAACCATTAGCTTTTATTACGGTTTATCTTCTTATCCTATTAAATCAATTTTCCTACGTACGCTTTTATACAATCCTATACCTAAATATTACGTAATATTTTTATATTTAGCTTTTATAAAGTTATTCCGTTATTTCGAAAAATATAATTTCTTTATTTATACGAGCTATTATTACTGCGTACTTCCCGATAAAGCCAAAGTATACCTTACCAGCTAATATAGGGGTATACCTCTCGCGATTTGGAAAATTATTATATAACGTTTAGCCTTATTTAGTACGAAGTTCCAGAAATAAACTAATTTTAATTTCCTTAAGCTGCCTAAAAGGTTAATACGTATAATTTCCCAGCTTAAAGGGCCTTTCTACGACGGCTTATCTTGTATTACGTATCCGTATATTATAATATCGGTTAAGATTATATAAAATTATTATAGAAGCAATTACGGCTAGGTTAACCCGAGGCCTTAAGGCTGGTTAATAATTACAGCGGGCGTTACTATACCGTAATATACTGGAGTTCCGTATTAGCGTTTTTTTACTGGGAGGAAAGGCTTAGCCTACTTTAAGGTTATTATACCTATTCCGATACGTAATATTATACTAGGTAGATATTTTAAATAATTAATAACGGTATAGCGATTTATTAACTTAGCTATAAAGCAAATAAATAGTATATAATACGTTACGGGCGTTATTAGTAATAAGTTCGGGTCCCTTAAGTTCAATCCCTGGGTTTAACGTACGGGGTAGGGTAAATACTTTAATAGGTTATTATTTAGTACGATTTAGTAACTAACCAGTAAAGATCCGGAAGTTAAGTAGTTGGATATACTAAAAATATTAGTATAGTAGCAGGAAAAGTACTCGCCGTAGCTGGGTTTCCTCCGGGAAGCCGTTAATATTATTATACGAAAGGTGTAACTAGTATTTAATTATTTGGAAGCCGGTTCGATTATATTATTCGAAATTATTAGTAAGTCGGGGAGCAGGTTATAGTACCCTTTCGACATACAAGTTAAAACCGCTACTATTATTAGGTATACTAAGGTCTGGTAAAGGGCCGTACTATATATTTACCGTACCTAGGTATTCCTTAAAAATCCGCGTATTTAGGAAAAGTTTACGCTATAAAAGATAACGCTGCATTAAGAGGATTTGTAGCAACTTATTATCCAAGCGATTGGAAAGTAACTATACGATATATTTAAGGGTAATAACTATATAACCCTTAACCGGCTTATCCTTAACTTTTTAATTAATTTACTTAACTACTAGCTACTAAACCAGCCGTATAAAAGTCCTCTACTATTAATATTAGCAGGGATAGGCGTTAATCTAGTATACGATATCTGGGTAGCCCCTGTAATATATATTAATAAGTATTTCGTAATCTTTTAGGTAACGAAGTACCTAGTTTTATACTAAAATTAGCTAAAAATAGAAAAGAATCCGACGTAGGGAGATGGTAAATTAGCCCTGTATACGTATTACGCTTCTACTAAATAACGGCTAACCCCTATATTAAATAATAACAGATTTTTTAAGCTTATATAGGTAAAAACCTCGCGTTTCCTTTAGCGGTTTACCCAAAAAAGTCAGCCTACGCCCTTTAATTGGATTATTAATACTAAAGCGTATAGTATAAAGTTTACCCAAAATAACGCGTAAGAGGGTTATATTTTATAAAGCGGTAAGGACGGGATAACTTTCTTATATAAGTAATAGTTTTTTACAATAGTAGATTTTTTAAAAATAATATAAAAACTTATATAATTCCTAAAGAACCTTATAGATAAGCTTATCTTTATACCCTACAGCTATACGTTACTGGAGATTCCGGATAATATAAAAGACGATTTATATAATTTTATACCCGGTTTCTTTTTTATAAGGAACCTAGAAAACGAGTTATAGATTAAGCCAGGTTGTAGGTGGCTCTTCGAGTAGATTTATACTGTAAATTAACTATAAAAGTATTAGATTAATAACGCGGATAGCGATATTAAAATATAGCAAAACGAGGCTTCAGCTTACCTCGCCTGGGTTAAGGAGTTCCGGAAGCAGCTTCTCATTACCGTATACCTATTTACCGGTTAGCCGGTACGCGCAACGAAACTTCTAATTATACAGCTAATTAATATACCCAATAACAGCTTACGGAATATATATATACGGGATAATCAGGTTTATATACAAACGGGCTATTACAAAAGCTACGTAATTACTAAACAGGCGAAGCTAATCTCCCGGTTTCTACTTCGCAAGCTTACGCCTTTGTTTATACGGTACCTTTAAATAGTTTTCCCATTCGCCTAATACCTTTTTACTAAATTCGCTAATACGCCTCGCTATACCGTTATACCGTAATTATAGGCCAATTTACTAATTAAGCTACTAGACGACAATAAGGATAATTCGGTACCGCTAGATAACCAAAACCACAAGGACGCTATTATATAACCGCCTCGTTATTAGTACTTTATTTATAATAAATACGTCTAATTATCCAATAAAATACGCCGGGTACTAGAGGCGTATACGAGACGCCATTTAAAGTACGCTATTACTATCTACGAATAATACTATATAATTATTACCATTACCCGTAGGTTTATTAGAAACGCCTAATTCGTATAATAATACGAGCTAGCTATTTCTTCGTACAAGGATTCGGATACGGAAAACAACGAGGATAACTACTTTAACTTATAAGCCGTCTACTCTTCCTATATAACCCAAATAATATACAGCTATACCGTTACTAACTTCGGTAACGTTAAAAGCCTAATAGCGTACCTTAAAGTTAGTACAGCGTAGTATAAACTATTCGGCTTCAGTTCCGGCTTTTCCGGTATCCAAACCGGGCATACTAGCAACCTACTTGCTACGTAAAACTACGTATACATCTAACGGCTCCGCTACCTTCGTATAGTTAATTTCGAGGCCATACTAATCAAAGCTTTAAGCCAACCCGGCGCTAGGTTTAAACCGTACCAGGCCGAGGTACTAAGTACTATAATTCTGTACCATAACCCTATATTCCAAATCGTAACGACTAGCTAAAACAAGACGATGAGCTTCCTACTACTAGCAATAGCTAGCCCCAGTAGCGGTATAACGATTATTATTATTCCGTTTATTATACTATAAGTAAACCTTATTATACGTATTAATTATATCTAAAAGGACCTTTATACGATCTGGAGCCCCGGGGTTGGGTATTATACAACCCAATTAGTACTTATATTACCCAAGTATCTTAACTACCTATTATAGCAGAGCTTTATCAAACGCCTAGTTACCTCTTTCCATCTAGATCGTATCGTTATCAATAAGTACTACACCGTACTAGATACCAATTACCAATTTAGGCTACAATTACGTATTATTCGCAACCACCTTTTTAGTACAGCTACGCAGCTGGTTTTCCTAACCATAACCTTACAACCTCGGTATAAGGTAAAGTTATAAAACATTCTGGGCCTGTACCTATTACAATTAACCGCTAAAATATTCCGGGGCTTAACTAACCGACCGAATATATAATACCAAGTTCGAACTCCTAATGGTTCCAATAAAGAGGAAGATATAGTTATATAATTAGTTAATAGCTATTTGGCAAAACAGGGTAGCCCAGTACTCCGGGGCCGGGTTATCGTATACTATTATATAATCAAGCTCATTAGCCGATTAGTATAACAGCTAGGCTACTTAGCGTACTACGCCAGTATCAGCTCCAGTTAGCAAAAGGATAGTATACTCGCAAATTGGAAAAGGGACGGGGGCGCTATCGTTACTACTAACACGTTAGATTAGGGATTCGATAAACCTAATATCCGGCTTATTATATACACCAAATTACCCCATTAGTTACGCCACTTCGTATAGGAAACTAGCTAAGCCAGTTGCAATAGTAAAGGTAGTACAAGCGTATTAATATACGCGGCCTTAGCGCTAGAGGCTGCGAAACGCTCCGTAAACGAGGAGGAGATTATCGGCTACGCAGGCTAAATGGCCGTTTACTAGTACCAGTACCTAGCCTTAGTTATAAATAATTTAATTTACCAGATATATACTAAGGGTAAATCTTAGTACAACCTATGCTCTGGTTATATAAACCGGGCTACTAAAGTCTTAAAAGCCGCTACATTAAATCCGTACGAAGAACGGATGGCTAATAAATTAATAATACCGGTACGTAATAACACTACTCGGGAAGCGGAGCTTTAGCGGATATACGATAAACTTCGTAAACTATTTGCATTTTTCAAGCATTATTATATTTGCTTCAGTAACTATACGTAACGTACTAAGCCAGGGTACAAAGCATACCGGTTTAAAAACTATACTAATTTAGGGCAGTGGTCTAACTGGATTCGCAGATTGCGCGGCGTTAATATGGAAAGGTACAGCTGTTGCTTTAGGTACCAGTTGCTACAAAAGCTATATAAGGCGTGGGCCGTAGAGTTAGTAGATGGGGGATCGTTTAAGCTAGTACGAAGACCCCAGTACCTGGAACCGGATTTATTAATTACGGTAATTGCTGCTATACTAACGAGAATAGAGGACCGTTTTGGGTCTTATAATAAGTTTCGATTAAATACTATATAAATTATATAACGTATGGGTGGTTTTATTAATAAGAGTTGTACCATTAAGCAAGTTATAGCTAAAAGGGTTGATTGGTGTGGTGTTAAGGCAAGTAGGTTGAGTGTTTTATTCTGGGTTATTGGGTTTATAAACCGGTTATACTACGAAGAGTTAGATAGGAAGAGCGTAAAGTGTACGGCTAAGGGGGGAAAAAAATAGGTAAATTAGTTAAATTATACGTATATATAAGTATAGTTACTAGTATTAAGGCTACGATATATGATAGAAATTAAGCAAAGAGAATTATTTTAAACTTATAGTTAAAATTAATATAAATTAATTATATAACGAAAGTACATATATTAAGTTAGTAAAGAATTATATAAATAATTATATAAAAATAATCTAAGTAGAAAAAGTAATATAAAACGTAGAAAAAAGTAGTATAAGTATAGTATAAATAAGGTATAAAA
>Ga0247765_1000376_pt1 | contig 35951 bp, 37 predicted proteins | sample UWRJL106311C6_FD_179949 | JGI IMG/M metagenome (GOLD analysis project Ga0247765, IMG submission 179949) | Plant litter microbial communities from Arlington Agricultural Research Station in Wisconsin, United States - UWRJ-L106-311C-6 | ecosystem: Environmental > Terrestrial > Plant litter >...
GTCGCAAGCCTAGCTCCGAAGGGATCTCGCCAGGAATCGAAAATACGGCCATCTAAGTTTTGTGGCGGTATGAGCCAAGGAGAAGCAGCAGCGCGTGACCAGACAGACAGGTGAAAAGATCAACCCCCCTGGCCTCAGTGTTGGGCCTGGGGAAAAATTAAAAAAAAAAAAAAAGTTGATGAACTCGAGCCCTCCCATAAGCGCCGCGACCCCTGTAAATTGGCCCGCTTCATAGGCCGGAGTTAATGCGGTCGATGAGATGAGCCCATGGGGTCAAAATCTGCCTCCACGCCCTTGGGCGGTTTTGCAGGCTAACGGGTGCGACAGAAAAACTGCAACTGAGGCAGCCCATGGGTTGAGAGAAAAGTTGTCTATGTTATTGAGGAGACCATGGTGCGGGCAGAGAGCGAAAAATAAATGATATCTTCCGAAAGCAGATTGCTCTCCGCCCGCGGGCGCTCCGGAGTGCGCATTGTTACTGCCTAAGTACTCTTTGGTGCACGCAGGTGTGTAAAACGACTTTGTGTTTAGCTTTTCTCTCGCCTCTCGGACCAGACCGGGAAGGTGCCAAGTTCTAATGCGGAAGGCTGCCTGAGTTTTAGAACCTCACAGTGCTTGTCCACTGCTCTCCGTTGCCTGAAAACTTGTTATTGTGGCCATTTCCTTCTCTTCTTTGCTCAGACTAGGCGAATTTTTTTCCCTGCTTCCGTGTTGTGATGAGAGAGACGCCATGGCCATTCAAGAAATGTTTCTCGGAGTTGTCACGATATCAACCTGCCCTGCCCTCCGATTTCCTCTTGCAGCCAGCGCGCGCGTGGAACGCGGAAACAGATTAAAGTCGCGTCGCGTCAAATTGTGAGGTTAAGACAGCAGTAGAACCACAACCCAGACCCCTGGAACTTGCTGACCTCCCCAGTGTTTAGACTGTTACCATCCTCGAGTTTTTCAACTTTCCCCCTGAGATGCGAGCTCGAAGAGTCTCCGAAAAGACTGCCACAGACTAGCTCGTCGCGTTGCCGAGTCTGCGAGAACAAGCCGAGATGCTGAAATGCAACCGGGGCTCCCCGCCATTCGTTTCCGAAGCTCGCCTCAATGAAAGGATGACGACGGAGGGTGGAAGGGTTAGCGCTGCCCAGATAGTATGCTCCGTCTCGAGAGCGTATTGTGAGGGGTCCAGCGAAGAAGGGTTGGCTCAGTGGCTGGCCTGAAGGCAGTTGGATTGATCTACGAAGAAGAAAAGGAGGAAAAGAGGTCTGGTGTAGCCCTCGCAGCGGGCTTCCGCCTTTATAGCCACGGACATGGTCCACAACCATCTTCACAACCATAGTGGCTTCCAGCTCTGGGACGTATTGCCGCATGCTGGCAGACACGTTTGACGAGTACGGCGCACGTCGACCGGGCTCTTTACGCTTAGAGACAAGTCAGTGCTGAGCTTCACAAGCAGACTCGTTGGTCGGTCACAGAGGGTAGTTCATCTTCTGTGCTTTGCCAATGACCCCTCCCTTCCGAGTTTGCAATTGCAAACGTTCCCCTCCCGTTGTGCTTGGACTTCGAATCCATGCGGAGCCCTCGATATCATTCTGGATCTATTTCACGGATGACCGATCGTGTCATTTGATGGATACCGCTGCCGTTGCGGTTGGGTACCTAGGTAGATGTTGTGCGGTGCGGTCACTTGGTGCGACATCGTTAACGTCAATTCAAACTACTGGCCCTGCCTTGAAGTCATCATAGGGAGGAATCTATGCTCTTGCCAGCTCCCGCGAGTGCGGAGACAAAGGAAAACTGTCGACAGAGGCCAGTCTCCTCCCCGACACGGCTTGCGACTGCTCCTCAAGATAATTGTATGGCAAGATTCTCCTGCGCGGTCTCGTTATTCCAAGACATGTCGTCTCCTTAAGAATGCAGTGCTGACCAATGAGGATTCGCAACTACCCAGCAATGTCGGTCAAGGGAGGGCGGCAGATGGTGTGGGCTCTGATGTAATTGCACCAATCGCAATTCCTGGATATCAGTGACCTTAGCTGCCGCCCGCGCGGCCGAACGACAGCTGGTATGTTTATCGAAGGGCAAGCAGGAGTCGTTGAAATTAGGCCATGTTCTCCGGCATCGGAAGGGTATCCGCGGAGCTAGTGGCATGAGGCTTTGACTAGCCTTCGGGTGCCAGGATACCCATCCCCTGTGCCTATCCGGGGCCCGATGACACACTTGCCCGTCGGTACCTGCGATCTCCTCGGCAGAGCCAATAATTTGGCCTGCCCCGACGGCTTGGAACGGCAATAAATAAGGGCCGAGGGTTTTCTGGGTGTTCCTTTCTGTTATCTCGTTTGTCTTGACGACTGTCGTCACGGGCGACGCGTTGGGTGTTGGGAGTTCGCTGGCTGCACAGTCCATGCCCTGAAAGATTGTTCGCGCGGTACTTCACGGCTTGGCCGCAGCCTCCAGGCCAACCTACCCCCGGCATTCTTTTCTTTTTTGAGGGCTTGATGATGGAAGGTTGAGGCCATAAGGAGTAAACTTCATGGCCTTGAATCTTAGTCCTCAATATCCTTGGCTTGACCCCTCGCAAAACAGCTCCCAGCTGGTCCATATACACTAGTGCACAAACCCCCGCAGGATACTCGCCGGGTCCCACACTAACAGTCTTTCAGGGGTTGGATTGTTCCGCCCGCTACCCTATTCTAATTGTTTCGGTTGGCATGGCCGCATTTCTGAGTTTGTTGCAGGCTCGTTGCAGCTTTCAGATCAGGCGATGCGTTCATTTGGGCTGTGGGTGTCCAGCCATTCGATCCTCTGCAGCTTGGAACTCGCCGTGCCCGCATACCGCGTCCTGAGTCTGCCTCGTCGCATTGTGTTTGTTCCTTTTCTGGGTGGGCCGCGTCAGCTTGTTGTGGGCTCCGGCAGTGATGGTAGCTGCTCGTTGGTCGGAATGCAGCTGCCTGTCCCCTCAACGCGCGCCCGCTCGCGCATCAGGATTGAGCATCTCGTGGTGCGCCTCCAATCCTTCCGAAAAAGAAAGACACAAAGCAGTTGTGAGGGGTAACTGGGTACCAGATCAAATCATTATATAAGTCGAAGTGGCAGCAATTGGGAGAAGGTGAGATGGAGGGTTGAAAATACGTCGACAGTGGTAACGGCGAGCGCGATGCGCAATCTGATTGGTTGGGACATCGATTCGATAAGCAGCGATAAACGACCCCGCGACCTTCGAGGACGCTTTCTCACGAGCAGACTACTTCGAGGATCTACGGATCAGTACTCCATCGCCCTCTGTCGTTCAGCTGCCACAACGGCGCCCTGCGTTGCCTGTTCGTTACCAATGGCCGACCAACGGATCGCCCGCGGCATCCTTGTCGCCAATTTCATCCCGGGCTTCGTGCTCTGCACAGTTCACGGTGCTATCACGCGAAATGAGGTTCCCGCCGTCGGGACCGTGCCGCTGTTCTTCTCCTCGGGCCTGGGTTTATATCTCTTTGCATCGGGAAGGCTGCGCTCTCATGCCCAGAAACGACCTCTCCTGGGCCGGCCTGATGATATTGGCGATGCCCAGATCGGCCCCGATTCGGACGAGGAAGAGTTGTCCAGTCCCGTGGTCCACCCTTTCTGGATTTTCCTGGCTGACGCCATCCTCGCTGCCGCCTTGATGATTGTGTTGGTGTTCACGTGGATCGAAGTGCCAAGAAGGTGGGGTGGAGGAACGGGGGGCGCGATGCTGGCAGCGTATGGCACAGTTCCGTTGCTCGTTAACTTGTAAGATTATTTCATTCCGTTGCATCGCTGGGGTAAGCCACACTCACTAACGGTGTTCTGCCAGCCTTATACACTCGTGGTTGGCTGCACGCGAATTCATCGTCGGGGCCGGAATTGCCGACTTTGTTCACTAGTAAGCCTCGTCATCGTCGTCGACGCCGTGGGCTGACGTGTCTTATAGTGCGGCGTGGCGCACCGTTCCTCCAGATTGCCCACACTGCGGAAACAGAGTGCGTCCGGAATCAATTGAGACGCCGCCCTGGTTCCGTAAAATGTCCGTTCCTTCTTTTTCGTGGCATGGGCCAGCTTTCTCCGGTGCTACCATCCCAGGGATGTCGGGGGCCAAGGGGCCTCGTGACTGGAAGGCGCCCGCCTGGATGAGGGGACGTCAGGACGTGGGTCCCTTACTTGCCGAAGATGCTGAGCGTAACCGCGCGCCTTATCACGATGACTACGACGAGGACGCCATGGCAGTTCGGGCCTCGGTGGATGCTCCGTCTCAGTCTCAGCCAAGCTCTGCTGTCGAGGAAGTCGTGGTGGGCAAGAAGGACAAGGGAAAGGGTTCTGAGGATCCCAATTGGTCCTCATAAGCCACCCGTCCCAGGATGGCTGTACCTGTACATATCTGATCCAACATTGTTGAGGACAGCACCAAGAACATGGGGTTGTTATGGGGGGTTTGCTGATTGCCTGGCTTTATCTTTGATGGTGGATGGTGAGCGTAATCTCACATTCTCTTGGTTTTTTCCTTTCTGTGTGAAAGCAATGCTTTGCCTTGGCCATGCAGCTGTTGTACTGGAGAGATTTCTCCCAGTCCCGTCAGTAATGACCCGCTGGAGGTATGGATTAAATTAGTGGCTTCTGCCCTTTTCCACGTTCTAATGAACTTTACTAGTCCCATATTAAAGCAGTTTTGGCCCCTTATCGTGATATTCGGGGGCTCGGCCGCGAGAGAAAATTTCTTCAGCATTGCACAAATTATCATTATGCGATCCAGTTGTCACAAGACAGTTTTGACATACATCTGCTCGCTCTTCTAGTCAAATGTCTCGTATCATCTAGAGAGCTCTCCGCGGATACACTACCCAGACAAGACTACAATTCTACAGGCACTCTCCGCGCTCTCAACACTAGAGCCTGGTTTGGATAGATTAATTAAGTTTCGGTTGCGCAAGATTAAGTGTGCTCTTAGATGGATTAATATATTATCTACAAGATGGCATCCCGCCTCTTGAGGTTCATATAGTAACCATCGGCTGCGGCGGTGTAGTACCTACGCATGGGCTGACTGCTGGGGAAACTAATTCCCAACTTTGGTCATGAGTATTTTCGCTGTCCTGATTGGTTTGTAGGTCAGCATGTCTTTTTTATGAGGTCCGCCTTAAATACCCGTTTGCTAGACGTGCGTCCAAGGTCTCATTTCGCTGTTGACCCAAATCATCATGCTAAAGCCCTTCTATTCTAGTCCGTCACCCTGTTTTGAGCCGGGGTTCAATGCCGATGTGCCACTCAGCCACGGATATCTCCCAGTCCCGTTAGTAATAACCTACTAGGCGTACGAATAAGCTTAGTAGCTTGGTTCAATACGACCCCTGAAAAATTATTAGTGTGTGACTTGGTGAGTAAAGTACCACACGAACAATCTTTCAGGGGTTGTTGAGCTGTATCGTACGCACCAAGTCTACTCTGTGAGGACTTTCCACGTCACTAGGTAAAGCGCGACTGTTGGAGAGCGCGTGTTGCCGTTCACTTTCTCGTCATAGCTTGGTTGGTCTGAATCACAGCAGCTTCTGTGTACGTGCCACAATCCCTGATTGGACCCATACCGCAGGTACTGTACCTGTAGTTGATGCTGAGACCTGACCCTAACCATGCTGTGGGATCACGGCCAACATCAACTTTGGAAGATCTGCCAGGGAGGCTTTGCCACAGATTGATCTTCACGATCGACAATTGGGTTTGCATGTGAGGAAGTTCTTGACTCACCAGACCCAATACAAGTTACACAACAATGGAGATAACCACGACAGGGCAAAGCCCCAGATTTTCATGGCTCATGGCCCGAGTAAAAAGCGAAATCTTAATCTCTCGGAGAGTTCAAAATTTTGTGCACTATGCCTGTCCCACTACAAGACAGCTTTTACCTGGCTCCCGGTGAGGGATTGATCTCTTGGAAATGCTGGATCTAGATCTATACTCGATCAGCCCCCGGCAGTGGTTTCACAGACTTGAGCGTTTCTAGCGTTGCTAGTTACACAGCGTCAAGTATTTTATAGTCCAATGCACGATGCATCATGTTGTTCCACAATGCCAACAATAAAAAGACATGAGAGAACGCTACATTAGAGGGAGGTATCCTCGGTTCTGGGGAACACCCGAAGAATGGTCATGCTTTGCCATGCAATGAGGTAGTAGAAATAAGAATATAGTTGTCGGCTATTGCCAGACTTATTAGATCATGAGGTGAAAAGTTGGATCGACGATCACCAGACTCACAACTCACTCCATTTCGTCGCGGTTACGCACACCCAGACCGAGGCCATCGGTTTGCTGCAGCGCATTAATTGGTGGGCCGTGCTATACTACATGTACTGTATCGATGCAGTATGCATCTCTCCCTTTCTCTCTCAAGCGGCCGAGAAGGAAGCATTTCGCTAAAGCACAATGTGAGGTTCCACATGCCTACCTATATTTCACCATGGTCTCGAATATGTCCCTCCGGACGGGTGGAAGGATGTCCCAATATTCGCACTGAGGATTGAAGACCACCAAATCGACTGGATTGGCACATTGATGTTATGTCAGGCCATGCCATGACTGACATGGATCACGTCAATGGTGCAAACATTACCATTTCGCAAGGGACTAGCTCTATTACCCGGGTCAGGTTGTTTTCCCTGCGACCCCGATTCCGGAGATGCAGCTCCCAACGGCCATCGGCCCCATGCCCACGATCTGCTAACCGGGAGGATGTCGAGGCCAGAGGAGCAGCAGTGCAGCACAGTACAACAGCACGACCACACAGGCCCTCTGCACAGCGGGCAGACATGGCTGAGCAGCTTGGGTTCTTGTTTGTTCACCGGCTTTCTAGTTGTTTGCTCTGCCACAGCGGGTGCGGGTGCATGTGGTGCGGGGTTCTTTGGGGTCCCTTGCTTGGCCGCAACTGCAGTATGCATGCAGCAGCAATTCATTCTGTAATACCTAATAACCACTGGCTTTTTTCACCCCCACATAGGAAGGGGGAATGGGGAAGCGGGGTGGCCAATGTTGTCAAACAGTGGACAAACAGACGTGTCATTGGTTCGGGTCGGAACCCAGCATGTCGGGGCAAGAAACCCGTGGACCCCGCCCTTCCCCCTTCCTTCCTTCCATCAAAGAAAGAGCTGCTGCTGAAGCAAAAGGATGGGGAATAGCGCAATCTGCAGCCAACACCCGGCAGAAACGTGCGTCAAAAAAGCTGTGCTGTGCTGTCCTCGGGCAGGCGAGCAGGGAAAAGACCCATCAGTTGGCACTGGGCTCGCTCACTCGCTCGCTCCCGCATCCGATGATGGATGTTCCCCCTGCCCGGCGCGGGGACTGGAGGTGATGACTGCCCCGCCTGCTGCAGCCCAAAGTACAAGATTCACTTGGCTTCCGGCTGCTTTGCTTGGTGAAGATTTTTCTGGGGCTTCGTTTTCTCGGTTCTCTCTCTTTTCTCCTCTTTCACTTTTTTTTCTCGTTTTCTGTCTGTGGAGACTTGGGTTCTTAACACAGTTGACGTTGCTTTTTTGGGTTTCTGTCAACCACAAGACTGGGAAACATGACCGCATCTTCGGTAAGCTGACGCTCGAGCTCGTCCGCGTTTATTCGGTTCCGATTTTTTGACCCCGCCTTTCATGTTAGGGCCCGAACAACGCTCCGGAGCGTCCCGTACCGATCAACACCCGGAACCCATACCAGCCCGTCGGAGATTACATCTCCAATGTCTCACGCTTTAAGATCATCGAGTCGACTTTGCGCGAGGGTGAGCAGTTTGCAAACGCATTTTTTGACACAGAAACCAAGATCAAAATGTAAGATTTCCCATCGGGCGGTACTTTATTGGGCTTCGCATTCTGATACGCCACTATCAGTGCCAAGGCTCTTGATGACTTCGGCGTCGACTACATCGAACTGACGTCCCCCGCGGCGTCAGAGCAGTCCCGTCGGGACTGTGAGGCTATCTGCAAACTAGGTCTCAAGGCAAGTTTTTTGTGTTATCTTGATGGAACATTGATCCTGACCACCTTACTGTGTCTGTAGGCCAAGATTTTGACACGTTGGTGTCCACCTCCTTTTTGCTATGAAAACAAAACACTGATGAATCCAGATGTTCGGTGCACCATGGAAGATGCCCGCATTGCTGTCGAAACTGGTGTCGATGGCTTGTATGTGTTGGCTTATTTTTTCCTCCCCCTACGGTCCCGCGAGGAGCTCTCATTTATTAACGAATATCAGGGACGTCGTCATCGGCACCTCGCATGTGCTTCGTGAGTATTCGCACGGAAAAAGCATGGAGTACATTACCAAGAGCGCTATTGAGGTCATCAACTTCATCAAGTCCAAGGGGCTCGAGGTTCGATTCTCTTCCGAGGACTCTTTCCGCTCTGATCTCGTGGACTTGTTATCCTTGTACCGTACCGTCGACCAGGTTGGTGTAAATCGCGTTGGAATTGCCGATACTGTGGGCTGCGCATCGCCGAGACAGGTATATGACCTAGTGAGAACGCTAAGGGGTGTGGTTTGTAAGTCGGACCCCTCCCTTCTCCGGCCTCTCCGCTCTCGATGGAGGACTGATGGTATATAGCATGCGATATTGAGATTCACTTGCATGACGATACTGGATGTGCCATCGCGAACGCCTATTGCGCGCTCGAGGCCGGCGCAACGCACATTGACACATCGGTGTTGGGAATTGGTGAGAGAAACGGCATTACGGTATGTTAGCCAACGAGATGTGTGAGACACAGCTAATTTTGTCAATATAGTCTCTCGGAGGGTGAGTTACCGACACTGCGGATTACGGTCATTCACTGACACGGACAGACTCATGGCGCGCATGATAGTGGCCGACAGGGACTACGTCACCAAGAAGTACAAGCTGCACAAACTCAAGGAGGTATGTAGAGCTGTGGGAGATGAGGTGGACGACAATACTGATGCGATAACAGCTGGAAGATCTCGTTGCAGAGGCTGTTGAGGTCAACACACCGTTCAACAACCCCATCACGGGCTTCTGCGCCTTCACGCACAAGGCTGGCATCCACGCCAAGGCGATCTTGAACAATCCAAGCACCTACGAGATTATCAACCCAGCTGACTTTGGCCTGACGCGTTACGTTCACTTTGCTTCGCGGCTGACCGGGTGGAATGCCGTCAAGACACGGGTAGGCCAGCTGGGCCTATCGATGACTGACGATCAAGTCAAGGTTGTGTAAGTGAAAGGTTTCACAGTGTTCCTTGGCAAGGTACTGATTTGGGTTGTAGGACGCAAAAGATCAAGGCCCTTGCCGACGTCCGGCCCATCGCCATCGACGACGCCGACTCCATCATCCGTACTTTCCACCTCAGTCTCGCCGATGGTACTGCTGAAGGTGAAGTTACAGTGGATGCCCCACTGGTGGCTCCCGTGGTTGTTGAGGCCATGCTCCCAGAAGTCAATAGCAACGGAGACAAGGTGGGAAGTGCCAAGGTGAATTCTACAGAGGTCATTCTGGATGAGGGTAAGGTGATGTAGGTGGCCAAGACACAGGGGGCATGGTTCGGGGTGAGTTTTAACATGTTGGGCAAAATGTGGCAGAGAAAAGGTGAGATATGGGGATTCATTATTCGCTGAATGCATGTTTACTTCTGTTCGATTTGGAAACAAAACTAGGTACTCTCGATGAAGCTGCATAAAAATTGGAGTTTGAGATTTTCGTCAACCATTCTATCCCCTATTTGGATGGTAACAGAGACTGCCACACGCCATAAAAGGAGCCAACCTTGGTGAAGACGGACGCCTCTTTCAGGGATCTTCTCCCTGTCAATCCACTGATTCACCCAACTCCCGCAGCCTCTCGCGGTCTTTCTCCTTGGCCTTTTCGGAGACGTTCGGATTGCTAATTGCTGCCTTTAGACCGCGAATCCTAAAGTTCAGTTAGCGAAGTGACAATATGAAACTGACGGGGCGGACAGGAGACTGCACGAACACATTACCCGAGTCTTTTCCATCAATCATTCCATTTCCTCCTCCATGAATTGCTCGTCCCGAACTTGCAGCCGCGCCTGCCGAGGCTCTTCGGACCCGTGGCTTGCCCGACATTCCAGAGGAGGTTGACTTGGGTTCTATCGCCGATTGGCTCTGTCTCTGTCCAGGAGAGGAAGAACCAAGACCTGAAGTTTGTAGTCTGGATTTGGACTTGTTGGTGGGGGCCGTTGCTGTAGGTGGTGCCGGGGAGGCGCTGGCACTTGCACTGGCACCGTTACTCCTTGAGAGATACGAGGAAGTATAAGTATAGATGTATTCCTCCTCGTCCTCGTTCTCGTTCATGTTCTCGTTCTCGTCCTGGCCTTGTCCCGGATGCGGAGATAAATCGGAAGAGGGAGATTGAGACGGAGACAGAGGGAGGGGACGACGAATTCCTTCCTCGAAATGTTCGCCGAATTCCGTCGCCAGAATCTCCCGGTCCCGTTGCTTTGCTTGTTCAGACACTCGCGGGTTATGGATCGCGGAGAAGAGACCGCGTTCGCGGTTGCCGCGCTCGACCATGCTTTTTATCTGTCTGTCTGTCTGTCTCTCACTTTGTTGATTGTTGGCACGTGGGATGTAGATGAATACCTAAGGTACCTAGTTGAGGTGGGTGTTTTTTTTTATGGTGGTGTTTGGTGGTGACAGGAATGGAAGAGGAGGGGAGGAGAGAAAAAACAACAAGGGGTACATATAGGTACGCAGTGAACACGCAGCACGACGGATGACCTGGATAAATACCTAGGAAGGTAGGTGTTTGTGAGGGAAGTATGACACGGCTTGACGTAGAGTTGACCCTCACCTTCAGTCAGTCAGGTTGGGACACCCCCTCCCCCGGTGACTAGGCCCATCTACATCCCCCATCCTTGTTAATCCGTCACTGACCAAACAGCTGCGAAGGCTCGAGCAAAAAGAAAGGATCGCCCTCCTTGTATTCGTACCTATGTTGCCAAATTTCGATGCCAGACCCTTGCCAGCTCCTGGCTGTCCGGTCACCAGTTTAGCGGGCACAGGGCTGAAGTGCCCCCTGCTCTTCATGCGTCGACCAAGGGGCTTGCGCAGTAGCCAGCTGGCGGCCCTAGCTGAGCCTGCTATGTCACCCTCTGGGTGTCTTTTTGGCGGAGCCTCTGGAGGACGACGCGTGCTGTGATGTCATCGCGGAACCCACTTTTTTGGCTTTTCGCTGAAGGAGTCAGGACACACACCGCACACCAGGGAAAGACACCGTGGTGGTCACCCTTTCAAGAAGAATACCTGCAAATCTCACCTCTCGTCAAACAAAACGAGATATTTGTCAATGGAGGCGGCGGGATCACAAAACATTCCACCCTGTTGCTCTATTCCGACTTCACCTCCGACCTGACATGCTGATCCTCTTTCTTTGGACCTCGCAACGGCAAGGAGTTATCGGGGCAATTCACAGCTTGTATTCACTGGAGTTTAGATCAGTGCGTGCCTAGCATATGGAGAGACTTCAAGCAGCAAGTCAGTACAAGGTCTGGGCCTGAGTCTGGTCTGGGACTGGACAACACATGCTAGCATGGATGGAGCGCCACCCGAGTCGCCGTGGGTACGGACGCCCTAAAGGCTTAAATGAAGCCACTATGCGGGAAATGTGTGGTGTCCCTGACTGAGCTTTCATGTGTGTGTCTTTTCTTTTTCTTTTTCTTTCTAGGTTACCAAACTCTCTTTGCTTATCTGCCTAGATTTTCCGGATGCCCAGGCATGATTCATTGTACGGTCCGATCCACGATAGTGTTGCTTCGCAAATACCGATTCGATAATTGGCCGGCGCAGGTGACATCTGAGAAAAGCTAAAGTCCACTGTGGCTTGACACCTGACTCTGGACTGGACACGGTCAAACCTTATCTCGAGCCAGAAAGCTATAAACTGCGGGTGGACTTTGCCTGGGCCTTGAGCTGAAATAACTTTCCGCTTTCCCTCTCTCACCAAATCCAAGTTAGCGAACGAGACGAGACCGAAAAAGACGGCGGGACAGTCCCTCGCCGGAAAGAGCGCAACAACCAAATATGGCATCTGCAGACACGACCATCTTGAGCCTGCCCGATGAGCTACTTTTGGACATCTTTGAGTTTGCTGAAGGTTTTGGTCTTGTTCCCAACTCGGAGTCGCTCTTGGAGACGGCGAATGACGCCGGGTGCCGCGATGCAGAGGGCATCAAGGCCATGCAGAACTGCCGCTTGACCTGTCGGCGGTTCTGCCAACTCGGCTCCGAATAACTCGTTCGTTGCATTCACGTTGATTACCGCCTCTCGTCTGTCCGACTCCTGGAAGAGATCTCGCGTCACCCCTCCATCAGCCACGGCGTTCGCGTTGTCAAGATCCGCCTTGGCCGCTACGACCCACGGAGCATGGACAAGGGAATGTTTTTCGACCAATTTGCTGAATGGCATACAACCCGCAAGAGCTGGTCGGTGGATGATGTGCGTGCATATATGGTGTCTCCAATATTTCACCTGTTCGCTGACTACTTAACCAGAACCTGGCGAATCGAGAAACGCGTCTTCGGGATAGAGCCCTTGGCCGTCTGATCTCGGAGTGGCGATCACTGCGAATGGACCACAAGGCAATGTCGTCGCAGGGCTACGGAATCTTTGGCCATCTTGTCGGTCGCGCATTTGCCAGGCTACCATTTGCAAAGGAGCTTCATGTAAAGGAAGCAAGCTGGAACCGACTGAATCCGCATAAAAGGCGCCGCCGCCGCCGAGCCGGGTCCCTGCCCGAGTCTAATTTGCTCCCAGGCTTCCCAGACTCGCTTTATGAGAATGTGCGCGAGGACGTTAGCTCGTACAGGATTCCCGAAAAGCGATGGGAGCGCAAAGAATCCATGAAGGCCATTGCCGAGACTCTTGTCGCTATCCAGAACAGCGCCGAGCATTCCATTGACTGTGTCAAGATTGATGTTTACGCTGAACTTGGAGCTGACACTGCCACGGAGCACCAAGATGCATTTAACAAGATCAGTTCGGCATTGCAACAAGTACAGAGTTTCTTGCTCTTCTATTACAACCAGCCTCTAATGTTGAGAGAGTGGGAACGACACAATGGGCTCATGGCATTTATAGAGCGATGTGCAGCGCTCCCTGCGCTTCGAAAACTTGATCTAGAAATATTGCCGTATAGGCAGCTGGACGTAGGCCGTTGTTTTGCAAATGGCAACCTTTCCCCCAACTTGACAGACATTCACCTCAACGGTGGCCTTTTCAAACAAGACGACTTTCGGAGCTTTATGAGCCACGCCCCACCTGGCACAGGTCGTCTAACCATGAACAGGGTGATACTGTTTGGACTCGACGGCCCTCAGGCGCTCGATATCTTAAGGGGAAAATGCCTACGATCCATACAAGTAAGGCGCGAGGTAATTGCCGAGGCCCCTGGGTCTGGGGTTTGGATGTTACCGGCTCGAGAGGTTAAGGGGAGTGGCCGAACCGACATAGAGAAATACGTCTTGGGATTGACCTACCTCAACCCTATGCTCTACTAGCCGTCGGCTGTCTCTCCTCTTCCAATACACCAGATTCTTTCACAGGTCACTTGCCGCGCGTCGAGCATGGAATACGATGCAGGACATGTTACGGTGAGCAGGCAGCTCTTTGTAAGTAGATGTTGTGTTTGGGCGAGTTTTTATCGAGCGATTCAAGTCACGGGACCACTCGACATTTCAAGTTATATGGAGAAAACCTCGTCTGCAGCCACAGCCAAATCGGACAGCCAGAGCCAATCCTCCAAGAACCCCAAGGCGCCACCCGACGAATCAAATACCAGGCTGACCATGCAGGCCTGATCCAACAGGCGGAGCACCAACCATGAGAGATGCTGCTTCAATAATTCGGAATATGATCCTGCCGCGTTATTTTGGAGTTGCGGGGTTTTTGAGCTTTGGGTGGTTGAGCCTTATCCATCTGCCTTCCAAGCCTGCAACCTGCAACCTACCTGCGCCCGACTTGTATGGTCAATTTTATTAAGTATCTATCAATCTGTCTGCAGCGGGATAAGCAGGGGCATAAAGATCCCCGCTTTTGACGACACACACGCCAGGTATATTTATTGGTGAAGGGTTTGAACAACTGGGCCGTCAAAACAACGCAAAGCAAAGCAAAGAAAAGAAACGAAGACGACGACGTGTTTTAGGTTTCGCCATGGCCTCCTCGCCAATTCCAGTGACTTTTCCGGTTTCCCAAGATTTTTCCCTACAACGCGTCAGGGATCATATTTCCCTTATGAGGAGATTCCACGGTATCCTCAACAATGTTAGGTCTCCCCCCTTTGTCACCGATAAGGATTTCTTCCCCAAGCTTCCCGAGGGGGCTACCGGAACAGATGTGCACGAGAGATGGAGAGTTCAGGCCTTTTTGATGAGTGCGGAAATTCGCTATGCGCGGTATTTGCATCTTCTCCATGAGTGGGTGGCGGATAACCCTGAGCGGAGCAAGGATAAGGATCTATGGCCTCTGCCGCCGTGGTATGTTACTTATCTATCTATCTATCTACCTACCTACCTACCTATCTACCTATGTTTACTGTCCTGTCTCTATTTTTGGGGAGTTTTCTGGAAGGGTTTTCTGAGGTGTCCCAACCATGGAACCAGCTCACAATAATTTCGGGGGTCAGGGACGTCGCTATCATCTTTTACACCCACCTGCTCATGCCGCAACGTTTTCACGAACAAGTCGCAGAGGCATTCCCCGAGCTTTGGAACGCCGAAATTGAGTTCCCTCTCGAGAGACTTGTCCGCAACCCCCCCCAACGAATGATATTGCCTCGGAAACCAAATGGAATATAAAATATCCAGATGTTCCATACCAGGTTGTGGCTTTTGAGTCCAACGGCGACCATGTCCGCGTCACGGGTGATGGCGTGCTGGATATTCATGGCTTTCGCTGTCTGTCGTTTGCTTGCACATCGGATCCCTCCATCCAGAACAAAGGCGGCTACACAATCCCCATGGCAAGCTGGTCTGATTTCCGGGTGGGCTTTGCCCGTCTCGCTTGTCCCGGGTGCTCAACGACGTATGCAGATACCCGAGGGTTTGACAGTCGCAAGTTTCATTCTCTGTGTCAAATCGCGTTTGGCGTTGAGGTCTGGGAACTGGCTGATGCTCCTCTCCGCCAATTCGGCACACACGGGTTTATCGAAACCATTCTCGGACTTGTCAGCGACACCGCAGGGGCGACGGCGCACGCGCAACAGCGATATCTCAAATTCCTCCAGCTAATGACCACTTCTTCCAAAGACGTCCTTGTCCCTACCGTCGATATTGACCTCTTTTGGCACACACATCAACTCCGTCCCCTCGCTTATGAAACCTACTGCCTCGCCCACGTTGGGAAAAAAGTCCACCACGACGACAGCATCCCTACCACGCGACGGTCCCCGGGTCTTGACGCTACAAAACGCGCCTGGATATTAGCGTACCACGAACCCTACCTCGACCCACTTGACTCGATCAAACTCTCTCTTCTCGCTGAGCGATTACCTCGGTATGAAGCCGGGCTATCGGAAATCTCTGCGCGTCGCAAAGCGTTTGAGACGAACCCGGAAACTATCAGTCTTGAAGCTTCCAAAACCCGCACGGCATCTCGTTTAGTTGAGGCCGAAACTGCTGAAAAATCCGCACAAGCAACCCTGCATTCTCTCGCAAACATGATGGTGGGATTTGCCTTGGATCGGGAAGAGCTAAAATCTCATCCAAAACTGTCTCTTAACTTCATCGGTATCAGGCTCTATATCAAGGAGAATAGAGAGAGGCTAAAAGAGTTAAAGAGGCATTGGAATACGCTTTCGCAAATGTACAGAGAACACGAAGCGGAATTTATCGCAAAAGAAAATTCTCGTGTGATATTCAAAAAAGAGGCGGAAGTTGCGGAAACTCAATGGAGAGAAGGTGTAGAATTGCCAAGGGGGGAGTTGGAGACGGAATTGGCCAGAGAGAGGGCGAGAGTGGAGGGTGTGTTCTGTGAGGGTTTAGCTGGACTCTCTTCGTCTTCTTCGTCTTCTTCTCTCTCAAAGGAAGAGAAGGGTCTTGGTGGTCATGGTAATGGCCAAGGTGATGGGGACGGGGACGGAAACACGAGCAATGAGAAAGAACGAAACACAAGTACAGCGAAAAGAGGAAACGACAAAAACCCAAGAGAGAACACGCCGATATACTCCACCATCGGATCCGAAGCCCACCCCGTCGAAGCGGTAGTATCTTCCACCGACAAGCTCCGCGAGAAATACATGTCACAATGGTGGGCAACCTATTTAGTTCCCGAGGCTATTCGCACCAAAGCAAAGATGCCAAAGGAGTTGGAGTGGCGCAAACCGAATGGTCTGAAACCATATCGTGGGACCGTACCCCCAAGTAGAAATGGAGAGGCAGGGGCAAGTAGTGGATGGGCTCTGGCCGCGGGGGTGGTGGATTTCGGTTACAGTGGCGGGGGGGATTACGGAGGGTGTGGAGGGGGGAGTGGCGGTGGCGGCTGTGGTGGGGGATGTGGAGGGTGTGGAGGATGCGGAGGGTTCTAAGGCACCTAACGTAATGTTGTTGGCATCCGTTTGTACGGGTTTCAGTTTGGATACGTAATGTGTGGTAGTATATTAAGCCAACGTTGGGGTATTTATTGCGATGGCGTGTTACTAGGCTGGATACGCGCAACTTTGTGAATGGTATTCTTAGCAGAGTCTGGCCAAGAGAGAGGAAGCTTGAGTTCTATCTAGACTAAGTTGTCTCCCTATCTCGCCAATTCCCAGACACCATCAAATGGTCAGGTTCTAACCATTCACAAGGCACTGGCCCAAAATCTCCAACAAAGAATAAAACTTTTACAAGGTCTTGGGAGATGTCCCTCTCTGTCGACAAGACCGTTCTGCTACACTCAAGCCCCAACAGGCGTCACTTGATACCCCTTGTTACCCTCCTCTCTCGCCTTCTTGAGAGCCTCAGAAAAGGACTCGAGACCCAAACTCCACGTCCCCAAACGCGCCTTCTTCATCATCTCAGCCTGGTCCGTAGGCAACACCGCCAGCGCTCCTTCGCTAGTTATATACCCCGGCGTGCAAGGCATGAAACCCGCAAGGTACGCGCCATGACGCATGATCTCGCCAGCCCACACCTCCTCCGCCTCGACCGTGTTCTCCACAATGGGACGCTGGCCTTCCTCAACCCGGCTGGTCAACTCCTTTAGCACGGCAACCAGGTGGTCCGTCCAGGTTTCAATCGAATATGTGTAGTTGGCGCCGGACGAGCCTTGGATCGGGCTCTGCCAGAAACAGTTAGGGAACCCATTCGACGAAGCGGCATGCAGCGTGGTTGGGCCCTGCTCCTTCCACTTGGCACTGAGAGTACGCCCGCCTTTTCCAACCAGTTCATAGCCCGCGCGGAACGCCGGGTTACCGTGACCCGACGCGGGACCGTCGAACCCTGTACTGAGGATCAGAACATCCAATGGATATTCCGTCCCGGCAACCACCAGACCGCGTTCGTTCGCGGCATCAACACCGCGACCCTCAGTGTCAACTAAGTGCACGTGCTCCTTGTTGAAGAGGTCTAGATACCCGTCGTGAAAAGTCGGCCGCTTGCACCACGAGGGATACCACCCCTTAAGCTTCTCGGCGACAGCAGCATCTTTGACAATCTCATTGACGCGACCTCGTACGAATTCAGTGCTCGGCATGTCCAGCCGCATAAACCGCCCGACATGCTCGCCGATTTTCTCGGGCGTCGGCTGAATGTATCCCCACCGGGGAGAGCCAACGCTGGCGCAGTAGGCACGCAGAGAAGTCCAGTAGTCACCAACCATGTCGACTTCATCGTCATCTTGTGCGTTAGTGAGGAATCGGTTTAGGTTGACGATGCGTTCGCGTTGCCAGCCAGGATGGGCTGCGATCTTGGTTTTCCTAGTGAATGATTAGCTCGCGGTTTAATATACCTAGGGGGATTCAGTTAGAGAATGTACCATTCCTCAGGGTCAGTCGGACGCTGTCCGCGAGGCCACACGTTTGAAGGCGTGCGCTGGAAGATGTATAGTTCCTTTGCATGCTCTGCAAGATGCGGAATTGCCTGCACGGCTGTAGCACCGGTGCCCAGAATGCCGACACGTTTTCCCTCAAGGTTCTTCAGCTGCGGATCCTCTTGCGAACCACCCGTGACCGAGTAATCCCAGCGGGAAGTATGAAACATGGGCCCAGAGTAGGTGTCGAGGCCGGGGATTCTGGGAACGTGCGGCTTTGGGAACACGCCGGTGCAAGAGAGAAAAAACTCTCCGCGGATTGTCAAGTCCCGACTGGGTTCCGGGCCGCGATTCTCGGTGACCTTGACATTCCAGAGGTTCGCCTCTTCATCCCAATGGACCGAGTTGATGCTGGTCCGGAACAAGGCCTTGTCCTGAAGACCCCATTTCTCGACGATAAGGTTTGTGTAGTCGCGGATTTCTACGCCAGATGAATACTTGAACTTGGGAACATAGCCAGTCTCCTCGAGAAGAGGCAGGTAGCAGTAGCTCTCAATGTCGCAGTGCAGCCCAGGGTAGCGGTTCCAGTACCAAGTACCACCATAACCACCACCGTTGTCGATGATGAGAATGTCATTGGGTCCCTTGGCCAAGCCGGCCTCGATCAGCTTGACGGCAAAGACGATGCCACCAAACCCGCCGCCGAGAATGACAAACTTGTACCGGGCTCCATCTTTGACCGGCTCTTTGGCGTTGAGTGCTGCATGGTCTGCCCAAGGGTCGTCGTTCAGTCCGCGGATCCGCGGATTTTCGGCATCGAGAAGGGACACGAATTGAGCATCAAACTCAGGGCGAAGACGTTTCGCGGCCTCTTCTGCATATTTCTGAGTCAAAGCGTAGAGTTTAAGGTCCTCTGGGCTGGGGATTTGCGCGGCCGCTGCGGGGGCACCGTTAACCTCTGCTGCTGTGGCCATTTTTGGAGAAGCTGGTTGGTGATTGGTGAACTGAATTGAGGGGAGGGATCACTTGGTGTACAAGAAGAGCAAATCGTGAAAGACTGAGCCGCTCAGTCAAACCTGAGGTCCGGAGACGGGATGCCGTGCAACAAAAGGTTACGCACTGACGGGCCCAATGGACCCTTTTATTGTTATCATGTTCCGTAGGGTTGCTCTGAGCCGGCACTCGGACACGCCAAGTACTACCTTCCCCCACACAAGGCCCCCAAGGGACCCCCTGGTCGTATTCGCCCGCTCTTGCCGCAGGAGGCCGTGTCGTGTTCGGTTTGCGTCGAGGCGTTTTTGGGAGTGAATCTGCAAAGCACTTTCCCGAAGGCGGAACTTTGGCGGAGAGGGTAGGATTGGACCCTCGATATGGGCGATGAGGTTGCGTATCCGATTGGTCGACGATGCGCGATTGGGACGAATATCGGCATTAGTGTACCATGGGACAGCAACGGAAACCTATTTGTGTTGCCCAACAACCCGGCGAGAATTGTGGAACCGATTTCCCGCCCCCATTGCCATTTGCCAACACCCGAGTGCCCTGTCCGCGAGAGATGACTGAAACGAAGGAACGCGCCTACGTCCAGCATGGATGTTAGAATAAGCATACGTTGGCTAGCGCAGCCCAATCTAGATAAAATGCCCATTTCAGGAGTATAACACTAGTGTTCGCTGTCCGAGCAACAAGTGCGATCGGGGGCAGTCAAAAGACCAACATGTGTTGCGGGGCAAGTTTCAATGTTCCTGTTATATTACCCGCTCAGCTGAGGGTCAGACGGTAAAAATTCCCCTTCTGGGCCGCAACATTAGCAAACCGCATGTGGGCTGTCACACCGAAAATGCACCAATCTTACAGGAGGCGTGTTTACGACCAGTATAACCCAAGACTACCAGGTAGCATTTCCTTAGCTGGATTCCCACCACCGGGACATCGTCCGAGAATCCGAGAAACCACTAGCCTGCGACTAGCCTGCGGGGATTCGGACGAGAATGAAACCGAGAAGGAACTTACAAAACTTACAAATAGATGGCTGGGACGGGGTCGGTCTGCTCCCACCAACGTCTTCGAGGTGACAAACCGACACCATGAACCCAACATCTGTTCCCAACTTTGACGATCTCCCTGCTCTCCCAGACGGCCTCAAGGGATCAGCCTGGGGGGTCTTTGACAGGGACGGGAAGAAGGATGTCTACGGAACCCTCAACTTCCTCACCCCGCAGATTGTCGCCGCTGCGTCGGCCGAGGTAAAGGATGGCGTGTCCGTCTCCCTCAAGTGGGTAGCTCGGATCCGATCGTGCTCGTCTTGAAGCGACTAACCGTCAGCGTGTAGCTGGCCCCTGAATGGTATCAAATTCCCCTTCCCGCACCGCAAGGCTCCCGTGCACCAAGCCCACCGGCTCCGTGACCTCGGCATGGACATGGATGGTTGGGACGACGAGCTTGAATTTAACACTCAACGTAGTAGCCAGTGGGACAGCCTCTGCCACGTCGTGCACGGCGATGCTGCTCAGACATACAACGGCTTCTCGCCCACCAAAGAAGTGCTCGAGTCGCAGCACACTGCCGACAACCCGCTGCCCACCATCGACCACTGGCACGCCCGTGGTGGTATAGTCGCTCGCGGTGTGCTCATTGACTTTAAGGGCTATATTGACGAGACCACCGAAACCAAGTTCCATCCGCTGGACGGACACCGCATCACCGTCGCCGACGTCGAGAAGGTTGCCGCACACCAAGGCGTTGAGTTCAAGCACGGCGATGTGTTGATCATCCGCACCGGGTATACCGAGATCCTTGAGGCGCCTTCTCCGGAGGACTTTGCCAAGTTTGCAGCTGTGACTCTCTCGGGTCTGCACGGGTCGATCGAGACTGCCCGCTGGATCTGGGACCACCGATTCGCAGCTGTAGCAGGCGATGCGCATGCGTTTGAAGCGCTGCCTCCGGTCGCGGAGGATGGTTCGGAAGTGGAGCTGTCGGGATTGGGTGAGTTGTGCTCTCTTTCCTTTAGTCGAGATGATAATGGGGAAACCCCAGGGCTAACACCTGGCGCAAGTATTGCATCGTCATTTCCTCAACGGCTTTGGCATGCCGATTGGCGAGCTGTGGGATCTGAAGGCATTGAGCGAGCGGTGCAAGAAGTTGGGGAGATACAGCTTCTTGCTGACGTCAGCGCCTCTGAACCACCCAGGTTTGGTTGCGTCGCCGCCGAATGCGCTGGCCATTTTCTGAGGTGAGATTGTGGATGGTGATAGGAGAAGGCAGGCCTAACCACTGAAAGTCGTTGGCATGTAACTAGGCGCCGTTAGACCGCTCTATACCTAATCGACAACTGCTTGTGCAGTGAGTCAGTGACGCTCAAGGGCGCAAATTTCTCGGTGCATGCTTTAGTCGAGCGGTTACAGGGCACCAGCGCCAGTCCAGTCTCAGTTAGCGCCGCCCAGGGGGGTTGGGTATTGGAGGGTGCCAAAAGATGCTGTCAAGTGTTGATGACTAAGAAATTCCTGTGATGTTCGTGACCCATTGCGACCCATCCGCGGCGAATTCGTAGCCAATTCCCTCTCTATCCCCCAAGACAATCAAGGCCTGATATAAATCCAACGAGATGGCGCGCTTGAAAGCAAGTCGTTTCCCTGAAACTTTCCTCAATGGTAAATCTGATTCCAACCAAACATCCCTCCACTTTTTTTCGCTCAATTTTTACGCACGTCATGTATCCCGACTGGCCGCGCTCGGACAAGGATCTAGTGCCGTTACCACTCTGCGACGGCCCTAAGCTAAAGGCCTTCGACTTCCAAGGGCCACAGAACATTGAGTTTCTGGAGTATATCGGCGAATGAATCCACGCCCACGTTCTCAAAGTGCAGATCCACGGGAAGACCTACCCGCTCAAGTTGGTAAGCCATCTCGAATAGGCCAACCGAGTAAAGTGGTCGACTCTGACCAACATCGCCAGTTCCGATTTGTCTACGACATTGACTGGATTGGCCCATGGGATGACGCCGAGTGTGACGAAGAGGAGGAGCGGGAGAAATGGAGTGCCTTCTACAACTACTCGGAGCCCTTTGCTGCGAATGCCGAGCCTTTGGGCGCCTCCAAGAGGACGGGCACGAAGACCTCGCCGTCGACTGCTTCGGATATGTTTTATTGGACGAAGAGCACGAACGCGTGCTGCTCGACCGCTTCCCAAATATCACGCTGAACGGCAACATAGAGCTTCCCGATGCCGACGATCTCCGTGGGCGATTCCGAGGACGGGACGCCAGGCCGCCACCTATCAGGTGTATTGTTAAGGAATCCAGGGAGCGGGTAGGCACCACCGAAGACGACGAGGTGCAGCCAGCAGCGGTGACGAAGCTCCTCGGCGATATCAAGCGCTTGCAGCAGCTTGGCATCATTCGTCTCGATACCGGCGCCCGGCAGCTGGTTGGTGGCAAGATCGTCGACTTCAGTCAGGCCATTACCGTTGCCCCATTTTGTTACAATGCCTGAGCTGAACCCGTACCTGACCCCCAAGATGCTGGCGGCCATGGAATACGAGACATTTCAGCATTCCAGGAACGACTACCTCTTCTTCGACGAAATGATGTGCCAGTGGAACTATGATTACGCTAAGGAAAAGGGTGCCATGGACATATATGCCATTTACGGCCGCAAGATTAGCACATCACCTCAACGGTACGAGCTGAGGAAGAGGGCAGCTCAAGAGCGCGCCTTCACGTATGTCGACCCAAGACGATATGACTGGCACAAACGCAACAACAAGCGGCTACGACTGCGCAAAACCCCGCCCATGTGGATCTACTACTGTGACGACAAGCCCGCCCTCGCCAACCGAGTGAGGGAATATACTGAGCTCATGCCATTAGCGTCGTGGACTTACCGACATGGTGTCATCCATCCCGTCCCACGTGAATCCAAGAACTTAACCCAGGCTTATCACGACCTGGCAAAAGCGGCGCATGAATCCAACTGAGGGAACTATGGACATCAACGTCGACGTACCAGTAATTTCAGTGATTTACATTCAACAAGCGTGTCTCTAATGGTTTGAGGATTTGGGGACGCACTACCTTTATACCTGTAGATATTCACTTGATTTGAGACATGTACATAAACTATGTCAACGGTAGTTTCGCCAGCCAGGTAGATCCAACTATCTGTTTCAAATACCGTCACGCAGCCTTTAAAGGGGGTTGATTGGGATACATTTGACACGACAATATTCCCGCACGGCGTGATTGTATAGCTACCAAAGATTACGATAAGCAACTTCAAAGCTTCGCATTAACCGTGACAATGCGAGAGCATCAGGTCTTCAATGAGGTCTGACTTCATTTTGGTCCTAGTGTCTCCAGGCTGTCGGGTGATCTCCCCGTGTACCCGTGCGACTAATGGAGGAAACTTCAGTAAGCGCCTGGCGAACGTCTGGGTGACTATTTTCATGGGCACTTGCGTCTGGTGAGTCACATTGGACTACCGCACAGGTAGGTCAGGTAGGTAAGGTACCTAGGGTACTTAAGTATTAACATGAACCTAGACTGGAACAAGCCATTGTGCCTCTGCATAGGTGCTCGCTCACTCATGTCTCTGGTGGCTACATATTGACTGATCAGTGCTGTGCCCAGGAGGAGGGGTTTCAATAGGCCTCAACCAGACAAGCGCGCGTGTCTTTTTCATCAAGTGTTTTCAGGCCAGGACTCAGGGGTCAAGACGAGCACCAGACGGCACCAGACAGGCAGCCTAGTAACCCGGTACATGTACATGTACGATTTCAACATGAACATGAAGCCGCTGCACGTGCCTCAAGTTTCAACTGGCACATGTGAACCCAAGCCGGCGGTTAGCTACCTAGCTAGCTAGCTGATGAGGTAGAGAACCAATCAAGTACAATCCAGGCCACTATTTTCGATGGATGTTTGCTCTTGGTTCTTTTACGATTGGTAATATGGAGAGGCAGTGCCCCCCCTAAAAAAATTCCGACAGTCGGGTTCACCCGCCTCTCCAGGTGATTGATTGATTGGCAGGGAAAATATTTCCGTGCACGTGCAATGCTCTAATTCAAGACCGGCGGAACGTCACATAAGGATGTGACTTTTTTTTGTAGAAATGTAGTGCATGTGTTCATCGACTGCAATTCTCAGCCTGGCGTGCAGCTCCAGGGGGTGGGGGGAGACTGGACCTGTTCAGGGGTAGGGCCAACCGGCCAACATCAATCACTCCAGTCTGGCGACCTGGCCTGGCCTGGCCGGGAAGAAGAGCACAAAATGTGTGGCAGTTCCAGGACACTTCGCTTTTGCCCTGTTTTTACTTTTTTTTTTTTTTTTTTTAAAAAAAAAAAAAAAAATTAGTCACTTCAAACAAAACCAACATATCAATACCATCGATGCTCACTCGCCAGCCGGCTCACCTTTTCTTGCACGACATTACTCTCAATTTGATTCTTCATGTTTCAAAATGACTACATCTTGGCGTCGTTTTCTTACGCAACAAAAGCCCGAGGTATCGATTTATCCCATGGCCAGCCGGAACAGCAGAGGAGACTGGCCAGACATGATGACGATTGTCCCGTGGAGCGACTTCAATCTCAACACACTCAATGCGAGCTACGGCCACCTCCTGGATGTGGAAATTCCAGCCGCGCAGCTTTCACCGTCGGTGCCTCGATCGGAACAGTACTTGCAAAAAGTGTCGATCCGTCAGCCCGATGACGTGCTGCAGCTGACTGCTTGGAACGACCGGCTCTTGCAACCGACGCTGTCTTTTGCCAAGCAACATCTTGACCTGCATGAGGTTATAAGCCTACAGCATTTTGTTTCCATTCTGGGCAAGGCGTATGAGAAAATCGAAGCCAGCAACAACAGCAACAGCAGGGTTGTGGCCAAGCTTGACCACCGCGTCGCGCTGGATGACTACCCCTTTGGTAACCTCGTGGTTGGCCTCAGTCGACCGAACACCAAGTTCCAGGGTCGCCAGTTCTTTCATGTTAGTGGCCTGCGTCCGGCGGTGGACCTGGTAAAGGATGCCGTCTTGCCGCTGCGGCAGCTGGCAAACCTCTGTAAGCTAGCCAATACCCCGTACGGATACATCCAGACGGACCAGGACCTGGTGGCTTGCTGTTTTGTCCCCGGCGAGAACGAGAATGATGAGGGTGGTGTCGATAAGAATTGGAAGGCCGCCATCATGCCTATCCCTGGACTCGCCACGGAGAAAAGCAGCTGACTACGGATCTGGCTTTGTGGTGGCTGTGTATGCTAGCCATGTCGGCCCCTCATAACCGCTTGCTGGCGCCCCAGGCTGATATGGCTGGGGTCGGCGAATGGGAGGTGCGTTATCTTGACGAGGAGCGTGGCTGGGTACGTCGCCACAAGTATTCGAACCTTGAGCTTCCCGCAGAGGCCCCAACCCCACCGGCCTATCAGATTCCGTCTCTGGGCAATATGGCTGCCTTTGAGGCTGCCGTCGGAATGAACATGGATGCAGCCTTTGAGTTGGGACCCGGTCCGGACATGCAGATGGATGTGGGCGGCGGCGGCGGCAAACGATTTGGACTATGCCAGAGATTTTTATTAGCCTTAATCACCCTCCCCTACACATCCTACAAGAGTAAGGTACTCTTCCATGATACCTACCAGCCACATCCTGTCTTTTTTTTTTTTGGTATGTGTGTTTTCTTCTTCTCATGTCCTTCTGTATAATAATCAATAGACAAACAATCCAAGTTCTAGAATGTGTCAGTTAGTACAAGGTATCAAACCAACCAGTTTCAGTCGGTCATACCTACCTAGCCAGGCACCTAGGTACCCAACAGTCTGTGAGACACCAAGTTCTTAGCATGGAAGGGTCGACTGTCCCGGCGGGGGTACCTGACGTGGAGGTAGAATGGAAGGCTGCAGAAGAACCACGTTGAGAATGTCCAGCGACAGTTCGAGCCATGCATGTCTGGCGCGAGACAAAGGTTGAATCCAGTTGGGAAGACAGAGAGATTTACTGGAGCCACAATGCGATGGACGCCAGTGAACTCTGGTCGATTCCGTCGGCCAGCAACTGTTCACGAGGCCATGGGTGGGGCGAACAAACGAGCAACAAGGCAGCTGGTATCGGCCTTGAACAGATAGTGGGTCCCACCAAATCGTCCGTTCTTTCCTCCTCCTCCTCCTCCTCCTCCTCCTCCTCCCACAAAATAATTCTTCCTCCCACCGCCGAGGATCTCAAATTCCATTCTCAATACCGTTCGCCCACAATTTCCCCCATCACACCTCTGGGGCCTGATCTCGGCGATCAAACCACAACGCACACCTCCATTACCAAAGCACAAAGTAAGTGATGTCTTCCCCATCACCGCCACATCGAGCACCGCTCATTCTAATGTGCGCAGCTGACTGGAAGCTCCCCTTGCCGCCCCACACCAAACCAAAATGTCGTGGTTGCTTCCATTCACGTGGGACAGCTTGGTCCTGGAATTGCATGGCCTCGCTACACCAGAACCCTCGCCGCTCGATGACGACAGAGTCCAGGCGCAAAGGCTGCAGCGCGAGAATGAAGCCTTCTCCTCGATTCCAAAGAATGAACGCTGGATCTTCGTCATGATCTGGAGGACGCAGCGATTTCGGTTTCCCAACGGATACCCTGCCGAGTTCGATTTGCAACAGGTTGTCCGAGCCATGTTGCGAACCACAGCAAACACCAACACACCAATCATCAGGCAGCACCGCCTGTGGCAGACGATCAATAACACCCAAGTCGAAGCGGAGCTGAGGAACTGGCGCCCAGAAGACCATACAAACTGGCTTGAAACCTGTGCGGTCTATGACGATGACGAGCCGACAAACCACATTCCCCTGAGAGCCAGTCCTGAAGAGTTGTTCGCCCTCATGATCATGAATGACAACCTTCCCGGTACCGCGACAGACATTCAAGCAAGGTGGAGTCTTCCCATAATGCCTCCCGCGCTGCTCTGCCGAGGGCTCGAGGCGATGGATCTGGCATGGATACTGGTTAGCAACGATCCTCCCGAGTATTGGGAGGGCTCCGACTGGTTTAACCCGGAATGGCGGTCGAAATGGACGGAAAAGCCATTCTGTCCATACAAGTCCGGGCTAGAATGGCGCAATGTCGACCTTAACCTCTTGTTCCGGGAAGATCAGCTGGCCGACCAATACCTCGGAGCTGAAGGCGAAGCCGGAAGCTCAGAAACTGTTGGACAAGTGGACGACGAGCAATGGGCACCATACAAAGCCCATATCGTCCAGCTTCGAAATGACCTGACGGAATTCGAAGACAAGCTACCGTCTGCGGGCTCGGTTGACCTGCAGGCCGTTCTTTTGGCGAAGAAGACAGTTGTGGAGGCCTTCGAAAAGGTCGGCAAAACCGTCGATAGAGCCTTGATTGCCAACGCCGAAGTAGACCAGGCTTTCGCCAGGATGGATGGGGTTCTCGACGAGGCGAGGCGCGCGCATTCCCGGGCCCAACGAGCCGTCACAGAACTCGACACGGCACAAGACGAGGTGGACAAAGCTCTTCAGCACTCCAAAGAAGTCGACGGCTCGGTGTGCGAGGGGTTTGAGAAAGCCTACAATTTTCTCTCAGAGTTCACGTCGGGACATTTGGCGGAGAGTCGAGATAATCTCCAGCGGCGGGAGGCGTCTCTCAACGCCGAGATCATAGAGCTGAGGAGGGAAAACGCCGAATTGAAGGAGAAGCTCGATCTTCTGCAGCAAACCGGGCAGCAAACCCAAACCGGGGAGCAATTTGAATCCGAGGATGTGTCCATGGCGTCCCCGTCGAGTTCGTCCGACTCTAGCCGGTCTGGCTCCCCTGGATCCTCCGATTGAGAGGGAGTGGACACGGCCAGCGGATCGACGGGGTAAATGGTTTGGTGGATTGGAGCATAGTTTGTGAAGAATAGGAGAACGGTGAGTACTTTTGCCTGGGAGGGATTACGGGATTGCTGTAGGGTATGAGCTGGCTACATTGTTAATGATGCCCTTTTATTGCTGTGACTGCATGTTCTTTTCTCTTCTCTTCTGGTTACCTTGACAGATTGTGTTCGCCTCGCGTCGATCGTATTTGCTGTCGCTCTGAGTTTGACAATGTAAGTCCTCCCGCACATCCCTGTTCATACCTCTCTTACCGGTTGGTTTATATCACCCCTAGGATAATTATGATCTACCTCTAGCTCTTCAAATCTCAACACCACAGACAAAATGACAACATCATTACCAAGAAAACCAAACAACCGCCAAGATGTCGGAGGCGCGCCAGCCGCCGAACACAGACCATAGCTACCAAATGCACCTCCGGTCCAAGCCCCGGCTAAAATTGTCCAACCTGCTAAATGTCCCGGGCCCTATCATAGTCATCCCGCCGAGAATGCACCCAAAAAAATCCAACTTTCTCGGCACCGATGCCGACCTACTCAGTAACGGGGAAAATCTACCTACCTATCCACTTTTTTTGGCCTTTGCCCAGGTGATGAAACCACCCAAGCGTTGGTTCGGAACAATTAGCCACAGCCGGGACCAAGAAAACCGGACCTGACACTGATAATGCGACAATCTGACAGCGGGAAGAATGCAACAATGGGCAATGCGAAAAAAAAAAAGAGACCAGATCGGCTTTTTGCTGTTACTTACCTAGTGGGAGCTGAGCTTTGAGCCTTGACCTTGGCTTGGGTGTAGGCTTGGGGTGAAACATTGGTAAGTGGGGGAGATTTTCCCCCCCCGAAGGGCAAGGAACTCAAAAAAATGCATGCCAGGGAAACCACGTATTTTTTTTTTAAGTCTGTCTTTTTTGGCATTGTGAATACCAACCTACCTGCCTAGCTTGTTCTTCCAAAGGCAGACATGTTCACCCGCGCTGCTGTGGCCCTCACTGGCTTCCTCATCAACTTCAGCTTGGGATCCGTATCTGCATCATCAACAATCCAGACTTCATCTGCGCAATTATTCAAGCAGTGCACCAACAACGCTGCTGGACCACTGGTCTCGCTCGATCACCTGTCAACATGCGCGCCAATCATGGAAGAAGACGAGGGCGACGAGGCATCCGTCATTGGCCCCTGGACGCCCTGGTCGTTCCAGCCCGTGTGCATTCAGAAAAAAGCAGATGACAACTTCCCCAACAAACAGCAGCGGCTCTGCGTCTACACCGTGTCGAGTTTGCGCGGTGGGTTCGGCATGAGTTTGGTCACGACGCCGACCATTGCCGCGAGTTTGTCCAATTACCTGCAGGACCCGGATCTGTCGTGGTTTGAAAGACAAAGGGGGGCGCCGCTTCGAGCGAAGGAAGAAGATAAGAAGAATCTGCCGTACCGGTTGAAGGAGATGCCAGGAAAAGGACTCGGAGTGGTAGCAACAAGGGCGATACCGAAGAACCAGATTCTGCTGGTGGAGTTTCCGTTGTTGGTCAAGCTGGATCGCGCAAAGGAGTGGCCGATAAGGGAAGTTTACAAGCTCCTGCAACACGCGAGTATAAGGCTAGGAGTTCCGGAAAAGGAGGCGCTGTTGGCCTTGGCCAAGAGGGGGAAGGGCTATATTGTTGATGACATTCTCAACACGAATACGTTTGCGATCACGTTGCACGGGGAGGAACATTCGGCGCTGTTCCCTGCTGTTTCGGTATGTTGTTGTTGTTGCATACTGATACTTTATCCTGGACAGATGTTAGCTAACATGAACGGATCATATCAGAGAATTAATCATGAGTGCAAACCCAAGTAAGTACTCCAAGGGGTCTTTTTGGAAGCCCGGTAGAAACTTATAGATAACACAGTTGCTTCTCCCGATACTCACCGGGGGCACTTTCCATTGAGGTCGTGTCATACAAGGATATCTCCGCTGGGGAAGAGCTCACCCTGAGCTGTAAGTGTCTTTTTTAATATTCCAAGTTGTCACTGACCAGAGCTAGATCTCCCTCTCAACCTGCTCTCGGAGCAACGCAAGGAAATGACCGACGAGCTCTGGGGCTTCAACTGCACATGCAAACTCTGCAAAGATGCAGACGCCACAAAAGTGTCCAACACAAACCGAAACAGAATCCAAATCATCCTCGAGTCACTCGACCACCAGGTCAACCGCACCCCTGAGAAAGTGGAGGCAGCATTGACAGAACTGGAGCAGCTCACCTCCGTTGAAGGACTTGACGGACAAGTTGGGGACTGTTATGCCATTATAGCACGGGTGTATTGGGAAATGGGAGATGTCGAGAAGGCGACAAAGCTGGGCAAGAAAGCCGTTGAGCTGCTCAGGCACTATGCCGGGTTTGACAGCCCAAGAACAGACGAAGCTGTAGAGTTTATGCTCGAAATTGAGCAGGCCAAGCGTAACCCTCGGTAGGACAACGGTCCTTGGTAGGAAAACGGTGGAGAACCAATCGGATCAGGACTCGGCAACTTTTTCTCCCTTACACACACAAGAACCCAAGTCTGGCTTAGCTCTAGAAAGATTTCGGAAAAGGAAACACAAACCCCAGCGGTCTGCCCTGGTTTAAAAGATTATCCACATAATAAACTATTCATTTCCGTGGTAATATGTTTGTGGTTATTTTGAGCTACTGGTCCTTTGCAGGCTAAATTCTCACTGTGCGGTTTTCCAGCGGGACCACACGGCGTGTCTAATTCGGAGCGGAGAACCTGGTCAACCAGAAAGGCCCAAGGCCGGGCCAACTAGGTACCTAACTAGGTAAAGATTGATGTGTTCCAATGGCCCGGTTCGCAAATGCAGCTGTGTGTCGTGTGTTGTGTTTTGTGGTACAGAAAGTGCGGGACCCAAAGACCGCAGATGTCACTTCCATTCCTTCCCCCTTATCACTCTCTCCGTGTTCTGGAGCCGTGTTCATCCATTTGATCAAACTTGGTGAGGGGGAATTGGGTAGTCCCTTTCGCTTGGCATCTCGCTTGGTTTTCTATCTGCGTGTTTGTCCCAATCCGTACTTGGTTCCGTTCATTCATTCAACGTCAATGTCAATGTTTTGGCTCTACCTTCTCTAAAAAATCCATGTGACAAGGCACGCGTCCACCCGGTCAGGGGTGAGAGATGACTGCGACTGCGACTGCAGTAGTTCACACCCTCTTTTCTTTTTTTCGTCTCTATCATTTCATATACAACACTACAACTCTACCCTCACCTTTGTTGCTGCTGCACGTCTTCTTTCCCGCTCCTGGATTCCGAAGTAACCGAATCGACCGACCGACCCGGAAAGACTAGACTTAAGCGAAAAAGAAGGAACAAAAAAAAAAAAAAAGCTTGGACTTGGGGTTGATTGATGTTTTCTTGATTCCCATAATATAATGGAGAACACGAGATCCCCCCCACGCGTGTTGTTGTAAAGCAAGGAAAAATCCCCCCCTTTCCCACTCCACTTGGTTGTCTGTCTGCTTGTTTGTCAACCAGACTACCTACCTAGCAAGAAACAATGCGTCCTCGGTCAAGATATCTACTAGCTGCCACGGCATTTCTCAGTGCATGTGGTGGAGGACTCGCAAAGGCGCCATGTCCCTTGTACGGCCCGCTGCTCCCGCGACCCAAGAACCTGCTTGTCGATCCGGGCATCCAATACGCCGCGTACCTGCTCAATGATATTTTCCCCCAGTACATTGACAACGAGCCGCGGATAGGACCGGACCGGTTTTCGTACTCGGTTCAGGTCTTTTCCGGAAGCGAAGACTACCCGCTATGGCAGCATCACTGGACGGCGCCGAATCTGGCTGCCATGAACAGCAGCACCACGACAGGCACGCGAAAAATCGACGGAGATACCGTGTACCGCATCGGCAGCGTCACCAAGATTTTTACCGTCCTGACTTTTTTAGCCACAGTCGGCGATGGCGTCATGAATGATCCCATTACCAAATACCTCCCGGATATCGAAAAGTTGGCGAGAAATACGAGTACGGTACCGGGCATCTTTAAGCCGGATTGGGATGAGATTACAGTGGGGTCGTTGGCGACGCAAATGTCGGGGTTGATTCGAGATTGTTTGTGCCCTATTCTAATTACCACTCTCCAAGATATGGGACTGGACTGAAGCAAAGGGGTATGTTGTTAACAAAGAAAAACAGACTCCATCCTCGGTGAGCTCGCCTACCAGCTCCCTCTTGACGCCATTCACAACATGGGCTTCCCGCCCGTGCCGGTCACCGAGTTTCCACCCTGCGGTCACTGGCCCGCTTGTAACCGCACCCAGCTCTACCAGGGACTGGGAAAACTACCGCCGACAGCCCCGCCTTATACGACGCCAACGTATTCGGATCTGGGGTTTACCTTGCTGGGGTGGATTGCCGAGAAGATTACGGGCAAGGATTTTAAAGTGCTGATGCAAGAAGCGGTGCTCGACAAGCTGGGGTTGAAACACACGTTTATGACAACACCGAACGATGCGCTGGGAGTGATTCCGGGGAATCGGAACACGACGTCGTGGGCGGGAGATTTGGGGGAGGAGTGGACGTGAGTTTTTTTTGCTCTTTCTCCTTCCTTTTTTACCCTTTTTTTTCCCCTCGCATTATTATTGGAAACCAGAGAGGGAGAGGGAGAGGGAGAGAGACTGACTGGCCAAGAACCGGAAACATGTACACCTCATCCAACGACCTCTCCACCCTCGGCCGCGCCATCCTTCGGTCAACCCTTCTCAAACCCGCCATGACCCGGCGGTGGATGAAACCGTTTTCCTTTACCTCGGATCCGAAAGCCATGGTTGGCATGCCCTGGGGTGTGCGCCGGATCGAGCTTGCTGAGAGTATGTTTTTTTTTCTCTTCTTTTCTCCTCTTTTCTTCTTGTCCCCTTCTTCTTATTCCTTTCTTTCTTTCTTTTTTCTTTTTCTTTCTCTCTTTTTTTTTTCTCTTTTAACCGAGTTAGACTCCTCCTACTACCAATTCGTGCACACCTACAACAAAGCCGGCAACATTGGCTCCTACTACGCGCTGCTCGCCCTCCTTCCCGAGCTCGACATTGGCTACACGGTCCTGGTCGCCGGCCAGCCCCCCGCGGGTTTATCCATGGATATAGCCGAGGCTCTCACCAACACCTATCTCCCCACTCTAACCTACGTCGCGCGAACTCAAGCCAATGCCACTTTTGCGGGACAGTACCGATATACAGGGAACCTCACGACGGCGTCTAATTCTACGGCCTATTACAACTCTACCCTGGGGAGATTTCCTTTCCGTCATCGTCGTCAAACCTTAAACACTACGACCCCACAAAGATTAAATTCCAGTTTGCTCGTCACGGTAGATGACCAGCCCGGTTTGGCTATCCACAACTGGTTCAGCAACGGCACCGACATGATGTACATTTCCACGGCGGCCGCCTCGAATGTCTCTGCGGAATTTTTCGACAGGATGCGTCCTTCGGTGCGGCTCTACCCGACGGGTCTGGAAGATGTCCTGCCGTCCGGACGAGGGAAACGCGTTGCCTTCAAAGCGGTATTTGAGGATCTCAGCTTGCCGGATAAGAATGGGACCTATGTCACCGACTGTGCGACCTGGGTTGGTGTTACGTCGGTAGTCTATGGGAGTCGACCGCTGGATTTGTTCATCTTTGAGATGGATGAGCGGGGGAGGGTTGTTAGTGTGGAGAATGCGGCGTTGAGGTTACGGTTGGATAAGCTTTAGTTCTTCACCTACCTTACCTATCTATCTAAGAGAGAAGGAGAGAAGGACAAGAAAAGAGAGAAGTGAGGGAACGGAACAAAGGACTGCATTTGGTAATTGCATTTGTTCTATCTGTATTTGACAACAGGAAAACAGGATCATGTTTGTTGAAACATCATTTGAGATTATACGAGCAAGATATAACAGAAATTGTATTGACATCAATGATAAAAGAGTGATAACGACTGACTGACTGTGTATCCAATCTCCACAGGTACACAGGTACATCTAGGCAAAGGTATACACCGAGAGATAAAAAAAAAAATCAAAAAAATCACGCCGCCGCCTCCAACTCCAACAGTTTCCTCGCCGTGTCCGCCATGGTCTCGTCCACGGTATGGAACTTGATTCCCAACAATTCATTATCCGCATCGGCTTCGAACCTTGCCGGCGTAACATTCGCATCCTCGCCGCTTTCTGCCGGAAGTCTCCTCCCTTTTAACTCTGGGACTTTGGCCAACGCACGGACTAGGCCCGTATACGTCATGGGTTTCCCATCAACTAGTAGACGACGATTCGCAGCTCCCGGGGTACTCAACGCTTTGACATGCGCGTCGGCGAGATCGCGCACATCGACAAACGAGGGAAACGTAGTTGCGGGGATAGTGGCGTTGGATCCGTTGATCAGGCTATAAATGACATTGGTGCTGTAATTGAGCCCCTTGACCCCGTCGCGGAGCGGCTGCAAGGGAGGACCAAAAATGAGGGCCGGAAGTAGCACGGTGACGGTAAATGCCGGTTTGACAGTCTTGATGAAATCCCAAATGGCCAGCTCGCCTTCCTTTTTGCCGCTGCAGTAGGAATAGTAGACATTGTTCGCCTCGCGCGCCTGTTCGGGCGTAATAGGCAGCCACGTGTCGCTGGTGAGGGGGCCGGCGAGCAGTTCTTCAGGGGAACCGGTAGTCATGGCGTTGACGGAGCCGGTTACCGCAATCGACTTGAGCCTTGGGGCGGAGCGGTGGGCGGAGCGGAGGAGGGCGAGGTTGCTATGTAGACTAAAAGTAAGCCGCCGCCGCCGCCGCCAAAAAAATAGGTAGACAGGAATTTTCTTTTTTTTTTTTCTCGTTAGGCAGAGACTCACTCACCCTTCAACATTAGGCTTTAGAAAATATCGATCATAGTCGGTTTCGGGGTTATCCACCAGCGGTGCCGCCACATGCACGATCTTGTCTCTGTTAGTTTCCCTTTTGCCATGACATGCATGTATGCACTTGGAGAATAGGTAAGGTAGGTAGGTACCCACATGATCAAAAGAATATTTCTTAAAAACCTCATCCCAGTTGTTTTCATCTGCAAGGTCTTTGACCACAATGAGCTGGAGCTTTTCCTTCCACTCGGGATGGAGGGAGTAGATTTCCTCAATGAGGCTCTCGCGACGGATGGTGCCGACGATGTCGTGGCCGGCGGCGATGAGAGAGTTTATCACATGGGCACCCACAAAGGAGTTTGCGCCGGTGAGAAGAGTGCGGGGCATTTTTACTTGTAGTTCGGGATTGTCTGGTGTTGTCCAAATATAATAGACAAGTCAATTTGGAGAAGTAATGCGGATTGGGACAAGTGTTGTTGGAGATGAAGTGAAGCTGTGATAATGTGCAACAAGGGCAGCTCTACCTTTTTATACGTGTATGCCAGAGCGCACCTACACACTGTATGTGATAGAGAAGCGGCTGGAAGACAGTTCAACTGGATTGCTCTGTATTGCTACATGCACTGTCACTGTGATTGAGCATCATGCTGAGAAAAAGATTGCCAATCATCACGCAACCAACCGCAAATCAATGAACCTATGGGATAGGCAAGGGAGGGGAGGTAGGTGAGGTAAGCACCCCGCATCGCAGACCAGCTCAACGCATACCAGTGCAGACCAGTGCAACGGGAAGGTGCACCGACACACAACGTGATGATGTGACAGCGATCCTGGAATCTCGCATTGCATTGAAGGGAAGGGAAAGGTCTAGATCGGATCTGGTCTGGTAGATAGCGGCTAAAATCACAGCGTCTTCAAGGACAACATATCGCTGCACGCGGATGACAAAGCCCCTACCTAGCCAGACTGCAGTCTAGCGTGTCTGTTCTCATCAAACCTAGTCATCAATGCCACCATTGACGGACTGGACGGTTGCACTTTGTCCCGTGCGCATTGCTGGAATTCAGATTGATGCGGTCTAGTCCAGTCTGGTATGGCATGTCTGGTGTCTTTCCGCGTTCTTTCTTGCTCACTGCCGGGCGGGGCAGGAAGGGAGGAAGGAATCTAGCGGTCTGTCTGTCCGTCTATCTGGGTTCGGGTTCCGTTCCAGTAGAATAGACGCAAGATCGAATCGCAAAAAAAAAAAAAAAAAAAGTGGGAG
>Ga0247765_1000377_pt1 | contig 35941 bp, 28 predicted proteins | sample UWRJL106311C6_FD_179949 | JGI IMG/M metagenome (GOLD analysis project Ga0247765, IMG submission 179949) | Plant litter microbial communities from Arlington Agricultural Research Station in Wisconsin, United States - UWRJ-L106-311C-6 | ecosystem: Environmental > Terrestrial > Plant litter >...
TCCTATTAGACACTCTAGCTTTTTTAACTATATCAGTCGAATGCCTGGCCTGATGCTCATAGTACGAAGCGGTGGTGTGTTAAGAAAGTATCATCAGGAGATGTCTCGGTATCTCGAGGTACCTAGCGCCTGGGCAAACCGCCACCCCTTCAAAGGTATTGCAAAGTAGTGAGTCTCCTTTATTTTGTCAACCGCTTGCTACCTCACCGAGGTCTGCACCCTCTGCGCCCCACTTCCCCATCCAGATTTGCCCCACCACCCCACGCCTCCAAGTCTATCACCCCTCAATCACGACTCCGCTAAAACGACTGTGTCGCTAGAAAACGACAAATGTAAATACAGTACCAAGTGCAATACTGGCGTAAGGTATGATTTATTTGGTAATTACAAAGTAGTACGGGTTGGATTTCTTCGTCGTACCCGTTTGGAAATACCACTGCATTTTTTTCCTGTATTGCGGAATGTTTGAAATCTGTTAGCCGGTGGACGTAAACCCCTCTAGTACTTCGTAAATCCCCAAGACTAAATATCATGCTGTATGAACGGGAAATTTACTATACCGGGGGCAATATAAGAGGAAGGAAACGATGAAAGAGAAACATACAAAACGTTGTACTTAGTACTTTGTGATAGAATTTTACATGCTTTGCCTTCCTACCCCCTTGTGCCGGATCACACAGTCATTTTAGCAGAGTCACTAATCACAAGCTAAAACCCCAAAAACCATGCCAACTTATCCATTGCGATTGCAGACGCTGTGAAAATAGTATCACCTGGAGCCTAATGGTGCGACCGAGTCCGACGGGGACAAGACTGACTAGGTAGGCAGCGTTGGATTATGGCAGACGAATACTGGGTCTTTTTCCACATTTCCTGTTTGCCTTCCCGTTGACAAGGATTGGAGTGTGAGGCTCAAAGAACCTCGGCTTCCTCGCTCCGTCTCAATAATTTACTCTCCGCCTTGCTCTCCGGAGATCGGACTTCCTCCGTCACACACCGTGGACTGCTGTTTCTGTATAATTGAATACCCTCCGCATCATTCCGTCGTACGGTACCCGGCGCCTCTTCTTTCCGACACTCCCTTCCCAACATGGCAGACAACATGTGTGGCCCGTCCAATGCGGGCAAGAACCTCATCAACCATGTCAACCGCGACAGATCGCTACAACAGGATCGCATGGTGAATGGTATTTCCGGGAGCTCACATCCTGTATGCCTTCATCCTCGCCTACTCATCATATGATGTGAGCTAACCTGTTCTCACAGACATTCCGATCGCAACCCGCCCGCGTCAACGGCGCCGATCAAGCCTTCGCAGGCTTCCAGAGTAACAACCACATGGACCCGGTCATGAGCGTTCCACATCTTGGCGAATTAGGTCACGATAGACTAGTCGGCGCCGCGAACCCGATGATAGCTCCTCATTCTTCCGCCTCTGGTGCCAACGTCGCACTACAGCTTCCACCCTTTGTCACGACTTCTTCCGTCAACCCCGCCGCAGTCTCACACCAGGGTATCGCAGCAAGAGATTGGGTCAACCAGTTCTCCACCATACAGCTCGGGAATGCGAACATGCACCCGTCTGCACCCACGATAGTCAGTCCACAGCACATGGCACCGGCTTTCAGCAGCCCACAGTTCGGCGCCGCCAGAGCATTTTCGCCGATGTATTCACCTTTTCAACACGGATCCTCGCAATTGATCACACCTGGTGCCATGCATGGCAATCCGGAGGTGGTCATGCAACACACCGAATCAAGTCTTGATATCGAAGCTTTCAACAAGGCATTTGGCGATTACGACGAAGCTGAATTCAAAAACGAGTTGGCAGACTGGGCACAAGATGGGGAAGAACTTAAAGTGGAGCAAACAGCCCAGCAGGATCTTCAACATGATGGGCCCCGAGCAGCTGAGGAGTTGGCCGAGAAACCACTAGAGCCGAGCGACACACGCCACATTCGCAAGGATGAGGAGCTCGCCCAGGCAGCTCTCTCGATTCTCAGTTCCGTCTCGGGGAACGAGTCGGAAAAGTTCAAGAATTCGAATTTTCTTGGGCTGATGCGCCGGATAGGAAACCGAGAAGTCGTAGTGGAGGGCCCCAATCTGGTGAATGCAGAGACGGGCGAAGCATTGGTAAACCAGGACATGGAGAACTCGGCAGGCATGTCAACAGCTCCAGAAACTAAATCAGTGCCATAGCCGGAAAGGCCTGTATTTGGACGGTGCATGGTGCTGAACGCAGCTCAGTCGGGAGATGACATAACTTGTACTTTGTAATACTAGTGTTGGCACTGCAGGCGTTTTCTGTTCGGGATATATAGCCTGACATCTGTGGCATACGTGTGGGATAGACTGCGGTGGCTAGGAGTCACTGGTAGGCTGCAGGTTAGATACAGTAACAGTTCAATACTATCCCAGTCACGGCTTGTGACGGTTCAGGGTTATGAGCATACATTCCAACCCCTAAAAGATTGTTCGCGCGGTACTTCACGGCTTGGCTGCAGCTTCTGGGCCAGCCTCTCACCGGCATTCTTTTCCATTTTCGAGGGGTTATGATGGAAGCTTGAGTCCCCAAAGAGTAAATTTCAAGGCCCTGAATGTTAGAGTTAGGGCCCAAATATTCTGGCTTGACCTCTCGCAAAATAGCTTCCCAGCTGTTCATATTGCATAAACTCCTGCTGCTGGATACTTCGTACTCACCAAGTCTCACACTAACAATCTTTCAGGGGTTGGATTGTATCGATCAGATCTAGGAGACCAAGTGCATGAACTATGGCAATATGTCAACTCTGGTAGGCTTTCTTACTCTGAAAGCCAGAAGATGTACGGACAACTCACAGGGCAGACAAACCCCCAGCCTCGATGTTGAGAATGCTCACATACATATGTAATAAGCACTCCACACTTAGCAGCGGGACTGGTAGACGGTGATTTCCACCGCACATACAGAAATGATACGAGGATATCTCAGCAAGTCACCTACATACATCCCACCACCTGCTTATTTTATTTTCAGCCTCAACATTACAATCGACTTGGCTCGCAGCACACTCACCGCAGAGCAGAGGACAGCAAATATAGCAAACGCCAACATGGACACAGCAAAGACAAGCCTCATAGGCCAAACTCTCCGCATCCCCAACCTCGAATCCCTCCTCGCCCGTCGGCATGGCGACATCAATGAGAAACATGGCACTGTCAAAGGCTCTTGTTGACACACAACTTGAAGGCTTGGTTACGGGGGTGCTGCATGGACTGGGTTGGGGAGGCTTCACACGTGCCAGGCGGTCGAGGCGTACATGAATGTGTGTGTTGAAGAGGCGAAGTGTCGGGAGAGATAGTGGAGCTGCCTGGGGTCGATGAGTTCTACGGGTTTCGGGCGCACGCCGCTGCGGCGGAGTTGTTTTTGGAACTGCCGGGTAAGGGGTTATCTTGGAGAGAATAGGTTCTCCGTCACTCTGAGAGCTCGTGGGTTGAATCTCGTCGGCGCAACAAAACATTTGGTCGGCGAATTACACACGCTGGTCCGGGTCTTGGCTTCGGGATTCAACCGCCTCGCGTTTTGGAACTGACGTGTTCCTCGGCCTCAACCGCCTCATCGCGGATTACCAAGCCATTGTCAAATGTGTGCTCAGATTTTCAAAGCAGACAGGACAAGCAGGCCGATGGCTCGTTTGTCGTGGCACTGTGATGTCATCTTGTATGTAGAATTCGGAAGTGGATCCGGCAGTTTTGGATCTTGGCCCGACCGAGCCCGGCGAGTTCGTGTCATCTTGAGAAGTGGTGTGCCGGTTGCCAAGGCCGGTGGCGAGGGGGCGGCGCGGAGTTTGGTGGATCACGCGATTTGCTTGGAAAGCATTGCAAATCCCGACGTGAGATTTTCTCCACAACGAACCAGAGGGGTCAATTTTAGTAACCGGGAGCCGGTGTCTTTTGTGGGATAAATCGCAGTGCCGTCCCGGGCTCCGACTTGGATTAGATCTGAATAGACATCATTGATTGTATCTCGTACCTACCGTGACACCTAAACTTTGTTTTAAAGAAAACCGAAACCTAAACCTCATCACAATGTCCCTCCCTTCACAAGAATACCCCTCCCCCCTAGCGGGCTATGACACCACCACTCCGCTCCCGGATCAGCGAAACGAAGACGGCAAGAGCTTCCAGAACCCCCAAACCGGTGTGCTCAGCCCCGCATACGACAAGTTTGTCGACCCGCTCGACAACGGGAGACGTGGCGGATTGTTAGTACCTACCAGACCTTCTCCCATATGCCACAAATATAGGGTAATCTCTCTAACGTTCACAGTGATATTCACATCTACTATAACCAAACCAATTTCTCCCAATCCCAATACGCCCGCCAACTCTGGGAGCGCATCCGCCGCGAGTTCCCGGAACTGCGCATCTACACCTTCTGGGACCGACCCGTCGGCCCGCACCCCATTGCCATGTTCGAGGTGAATGTTTTTACTCCCGCGCAGTTTGGGGCGTTTATTCCCTGGCTGGCGATATGGCGAGGACCGTTGTCGGTGTTGATTCATCCAAACACCATTGAGGAGGGGGTGCCGGAGGGGGAGAAGGAGGAGAGGAATCATACCGAGAGGGCGATTTGGATGGGGGAGAGAGTGGAGTTGGATACGAGTATTTTTAAGCGCATGTGAAGTATCTTTGTGTACTTAGGTACCTCTCCCCATGGGTATCTAACGAGAGTGTGAAAGCTCCCAGGCAGTGAGCGCATGGGCTTCATGTTCCATGTCACCGGCTTGATGTTAGAGCTAGTGTACACCCCAGCCCTGAATGGTTGTTCTCGCGGCGGCGGCCCCGAACTCAAACATCCGAGCTTGACATCCGACAACTTCCCAGCTGTTTGGATAGTTACGGTTGAAGCACCTGCTAACACTCGACCCAGCAAATCCACGCGAATAATCTTTCAGGGGCTGGATTGCAGTCAGTAATACTTCGTAACTGGAAGACTGCCACAAGAATGCAGCTGTGGGCGAACAAAATCGTCTGATCAATTTTATCCAATTTTTCGGTACCTTGCAGCAATGCCGACGGATTTGTTCAAGCCGCTGCGGCACCAAGTTTTTGTCCCTGGTTCGCTCATCGGTCACCAGCAACCGGGTTTGTCGGTTCGCGGGATGGGTTCTTGTGTACGGCAAGACAATAGAGTTATTACTTTTCTAGCAACTGTATCGTTACAGGTTCCAACAATGTATATCATCCATCCACATCTGAATGACATCACACAAAAACCCGCATCCAGCATGCGAGGGGTAAAATGTGAGGACAACGCCTCGCGTTCCATTCCCAGATCAGCCACACGCCCCCAGCTAAAAGTACTGCAGCCCTCACCATCTCATTGGTCAACCATGTCACTTGCACGACTTAAGCTTGTTTCCCAAGTTCAGCTGGCAGGGGGCAACAACCCCTTTCAGTCAGGGGTATGATAACCTCTCTCCGTGTGCACGGTCAACATGCAGGAACCGACGAGTCAAAGAAGAGCGTTCAAGCCACCGGAATCTTCGATTTGCTGTTTTCCAGAGGGCCTGAGGCTCTCAAACCGCCCCTTGATGGCCTTGCCCACGCGTTTCCCGTGCCGGGTTTTCTAGGGGAAGACTGAACGGGCGTCGATCTGGTGTCATTTCCTGGGTCCGTTTCCTCTCCTTCGGATTTCCTCCCTCTCTCGCGGATTCTGTGGCTGCTTTTGCTGCTGCTGCGTTTGTGGTGATTTCCCCTTCCCCAGAGACTTTGTCGTCTCCAGGAGCCAGTCGTTTCCTTCGCCCGAGGCGAGCCCCTGCCTCTCACATTCGTTCATTATCCGGTATAACATTTGTTTCTTGTGCTTGATTTTTTTGTTGTTCCGCCTAAGATGTGGCGAGTTCCGTTCTCTTCGCTGCTGTCGCTATCCTTGATCGCCGGCGTCGCAACCGCCGTCGACGTTGTGTACGTCACCGAACTTGACATCTACAGCTCTCTTGCGCCGTGTGCGAAATATGCCGTCTCCTACAATGTCATGCGCATGACGGCTTCGAAATGTCCCGACGACATTAACGAGCTCCAGGCCTGCGTCTGTACCAAGAACAACAACCTCGCCGCCGTAGCCAGCGACCTCTCCAAGTCGGTTTCCAATGCCTGTGGTTCGACTGCTGCCGAAGATCAGGCTTCTGCCTCGACTGTCCTCAGCGCCTACTGCAACCAGAGCAAACTCCCAAAGTTTCCTACGCCCGTGAGCCCCGTCCAGGCTTACATCACTGAAGTTGCCGAGGTTGGCGCCCTGGCCAAATGTGCGCAGACAGCGCTGGGATATGCCGTGGGGTACGTATTTGCTCCCCAAGTCGAGTCGGTGATCATAGGTAGCTAACATCATTTAGATCTTTGGTAAGCCCTCCTCCTCGGTGACCACTTCGGACGCGACTGATCGTTGATGTAGACATATTCCTACTGCCCGTCCGATGCCCCGGCGCTGGCCAGCTGTGCTTGCTCCAAGAATGGGATGCAAGCGCTCGCCACCAAACTCATCAGCTCCTCGGCAAGGTATTCATGCTCCAGCCATACCGCCGACGTGTCGTCGGCTATCCAGTTCTTCTCGGCCTTCTGCGCCATGGCAAACGGCACATCGTCCTTCCCAAAACCAACGAACCCTCCTGGTGATAGTGAGTCGTATGCTATGCATGACCGGATGACACTATCTGACAAGGTTTAGTGACTTATTACATTACTGATCTCCCGGCATACACATCTTTGGCTGGTTGTGCTAAATCCGCCGTCTCGTACGCCGTGCAATATGTAAGTCGGGCTCTGGTGCGTTGAGGACGGACGGGGTCTGACAGTTCAAAGCAATCTCGGGAACTGTGTCCGGATGGCCCACAGGCACTCGCATCATGCGCCTGTCTCAAAGACGGCATGACCAAGGACATCCTCAGCAGCATTTCTCGTGGCGTCAGAGACTCCTGCGACTCAACTGCCACAGACGATATCTCGTCTGCCGTCGGCCTCTACAACTACTACTGCAGTGCTGCACAATCGTTGGTCGTCGCCACTGGCGTCACGGCTTCGGTCGAGCAAACGTATCCCGTTGGTGTGCCCGTAAGTGGCTCCAGGAGCGGTACAGGGCCGCAGGCAACCGGGACCAGCGCTGGCAGTACCGATGGCGACAAAAAGGCGGGGGGGCCGAGCGCAGCTGTGATTGCTGGAGCCATCGTTGGTGTCGTTGCCGTGCTTGCCATTATCGGGGTCGTGGTCTTCTTCGTGCGGAAGAACGCGCAGAATAGAAAACAGCTACAAATCGCCTCGGACCAGGTTCCCATGACTGGCAGACCCTCAACAAGTGGTCCCGATTACTATAATGGGAAGCAGGAGCTCCCAGCCGATTCCATTGCTGGTCCGTCTCCAGCAAGTCCATCGCCAAGCATGCTGAAGGTGAACAACCCTCCTCGCTCCGATACCGTTTCTCCAATCTCCTCCCACGGAGGTGCTCTGTCGCCGCACATGAACCATGCTGAGCTCAACGGTCACCACCCTGTTCCGCCGATGCCATATGGTGCAGAGCTTCCCGGAAAGGGTTCACCCTACCCGCCGATGCCACAAGGAGCAGAACTACAAGGACAAGCGCCAGCATACGCGCCGTCGCCCAACACCGCCGAGCTCTACGGGCAGGGAGCCACAGTCCAACACCCTCCCAGACCAGAATTGCAGGGTCAGGGAGCCATGTATCCCCCACCAAACGGACCAGGGTTGCAGCAGGGACAAGGAACGCCATATCCAACGCCATACAGACAAGAGCTGGCCGGACAATATAACTACCCACCATCACAGCAAGTGCAACCGTCGCCGCAGATGCAGTCATATAGCCCTTATGGCCCAGCGGCTGCGGTGTCGCCAGCAAGCAGCTACATGCAGTCGCCGCCACCACACCCCGCGGGCATGAGCTGGCAAGCAGGACCAGTTTCCATGGTACATGAGATGGATGGCGGGCATTACAACCCTCCCGGACAGGCAAGGTAGCGAGCGTTTGTCATGGGTCGTGTCTGAGGATCGGGAAATGGAAAGTTGGTAACGACATCTCAGTGCGTGGGATGAGAAATGAGGAAGCGGGCAGCTGTTCTGTTGCGGTGCTGCTCGGGGCAGAATAACGGTACAAGCAAGTTTGGGGATAGAGATGGTGTCTTGGAGTGAAGTTGGATGGTCACTTGTCAGCATCGGATGTCTTGCTTTTGGAGATGTTACGCTGGTAATTTATTTACGGTACCTTGGGAACTGCAGGATGGGATTCCTCGTCGTTGTGTGTGTCATGAAGTCAAAATTCACTGTACAGTCCAAACCCCTCAAGATTGTTCGCACGGTACTTTATGGCTTTAGCGGCAGATATTTTGAAGACCTTGATGATGAAAAAATTTAAAACTAAAAACCTAAGGCCTAGGGATTTTGAGCACCAGGCCCTAAACAGTTTTACTCAAAACGTCGCCATAAGCTCCCAGGCTGTTTGAATGTCACACGAACCTTTGCTTGAAGTATGTAGAGCCTTCGTAGCCCTACGGTCGACTTACAAAGGTGTTTTACCAACCTACGGATATTTCTATAGTTGCGGAAATGCGGTGGTTGGTGTGGAGGCACAGACCACCTGATCATTCCTGCCTCAGGCAAAAAGCAAAGTTAATCGCCGTGTGCACCACAGCAGATTGGCAGGCACAACCGTGCGTGGCTCCAAGTCTGGGAAACTAAACCAAAAACGGTACTTCTCCAAACCAGAGTCTCTTCGCAAACTCGGCGCGGTGTTGAAAGAAAATCAACAACGAACGCGCGCAAGTATCGCCATAGTCAACAGCAATTACGTTCCCCTGCCCGCCATTGATGCACTGATCAACTGGACTCTCCCAAGATGGCGGCCGCCGAGGTCGATCTCGGTTACCTCGTGGCGAACGTCGGTATCCCAGAGGTCGACATCAGTACGGCGATAACCTCCCCTACTCCCGACATCGTCAAGACCATCCTGGGAGCAATCGTCGTCAAGCTGCGCGACCTCGAACAAGACAAGTTCCAACTCGAAGTTGAGCTTGAGGGAGCCATTCGCAGCTCGGAATCACGATGTGAACAGTTCGGGACCACCACCGACAAGGCGCTAAAAGACGTCGAAGAACTTCGACAGAAGCTGCAGGATGAGGGTAAGGATAGAAATCCATTCCACTGTGCCGCATGCCGTGACATATGCTGAATCCCACCTCTTCTGCAGAAAACACACGGCGTTCGCTCGAGAACGAGCTCCAGACACTCAAGTCTTCGGGTGCGACCTCGCTTTCTGAAATCGAGACTCTTCGCGCGCGCATTACCTCACTCGAGACGTCGAACCGAGAGACTCTCAGCATTGTCGATTCCAAAACGCAAGCCAATGCCACACTCTCGGAAGAGCTGCAAAAGCAACACCAAAAGATTGTGAAGCTTAATCAGGAGCTTAACAATCTAAACCAAGCAGTGCAGATCGCCCAGACTGCTTCAAACTCTGCAAAGCACCGCGAGGAAGCTCTCAAACAGGAGCTGGAGCTGACCAAGAAAACCAACGATTGGTACGATTCTGAACTGAAGACCAAGAGCGCTGAGGCCCTCAAATTCCGGAAGGAGAAGGGTGCCCGGATTGCCGAACTCCAACGATTGAACGAAGACGCGAACGCCAGCATCGAGTCTCTGACCCGCAACGAGCAGCTTCTCCGCAAGCGTTTGGATGAAGCACAGTCCAAGGCCGAAGAGGCTCTCACCAAGGTCCAACAGCTTCAGGAAGCTGCTGCCCGCGCCGAAGAGAGCTTTAAACAGGAGCTCGAGTCCTCACGACGACTTGTCCAACTCAAAGACCAACAATCGCAAACTCACCGAGACAGGCTGAAGGAGGTCGAGCTGCGACTCGAACAGGTCAAGGACGATGGAGCTGAGGAGGTTCGCCGCATACGCCGGGACCTCGAGTCAGAGAAGCAGCAACACCAGCAGCTGGAACAGCAGTTCCAGGAGCTACAGAGTGAGGCTGACCGCCTCAGAGCAATGGTAGAATCCCAAGAGGGATCTCTTTCGGTGCCTCAAACACCTCGCGCCAATGGCTCATTCCTCAACCGCCCTTCGTCACCGTTTGGCACGCCAGTTTCGTTGCGCGGCAAATCGTCATTGCGAGCCAGCGATGCCCTCGAGGAGCTCTTCAGCGTAAAGGGCCAATTGGCCGGTGAGAGACGGAGAAACAAGAAACTCCAGGAGGATCTCGACGATACGGTCACCATGCTGGAAGCTAAACTGCCAGAAATCGATGAGCTCAACGCTGAGTCTGATCGACTAAGAAACGAAGCCATACAGATGTCTGAGATCATGCAACAGTCCTACGAGGAGCGGGATGCTGCCATTAAGGCCGCCCGCAAAGCGGAAGCGGCTGCTTCTACGGCCAACGCTGAAGCCAAGATCCTCCGCACGCAATTACGCGACCTCAGTACGCAGATCCACGTCCTGATCTTCAATATTCACGCTCGGGAGAAGGGTCTGGATCAGCTCAGTGAAGAAGAGGCTGCCCAGTTTGAGCGCCTCCAGCGGGGAGAGGTGGCAGAGAGCGCTTTAGATGACATGTCGGACACGCACCAGTTCATCACCCAGAAGTTTGTCGCATTCAAGGACATTTATGAACTTCAAGCCAAGAACCAGGAGCTGCTCAGAGTCACCCGTGAGCTCGCAGACAAGATGGAGAACGAGGAGGCCATCGCGGCGAAACAACAAGCGGCTCAAGATCACCAGGAAGTAGAGGAGTTGCGAAATACGGTTTCCATTCTTCAGGATGAGGTCAAGTCTCTGACGGTTCGCATGAAGAGCTACATGACGGAGAGAGATATGTTCAGACGCATGTTGCAACAGAAGGCCAACCCCGCGGAGATCCATGCTGCGCTGGGCACCAACCCCAATGGTCAGCGCCAGGTGCTTGCCAGTATCGAGCAGAACTCGCCCATCGACGAAGTCGACCTGACGACGGCACTCCGGGAGCTCCAAACGCAATTTGATTCGTACCGCAACGATCAAAATACCGACCGGAATGCAATGAAGGAACAGATCGAAAAGCTTTCAACCGAGAAAGCTGCTCTTCAAAGTGAGGTCTCACGTGTCTCGAGCCAGCTCACACTCGCCACGGAACGTTACAACATGCTCGAGTCGAACTTCAAGGCTGCGCAGAGCGAGAAGCAGGAGCTGCAGAAGCGCAACCAGGCTCTATCCGAGTCGGCCGCCAAGCAAGATATGCGGACACAACAAGTTGCGGAAGACCTAATCGAGGCACGGGGTCTTGCCGAAAGTCTCCGTAATGAAAACGCCAATCTCAAGGCGGAGAAATCGCTCTGGAAGAGTATTCAAGAGCGGCTAAACCAAGACAACGAAGGTCTTGCGCAAGAAAAAAATAGGCTCAACAATTTGCTGACGAGCCAGCAATCCCTACTCAACGAGCGGGAACTTAGTGAGTCGGAGACCAAGCGACGCCTCCAACATCAGGTTGATTCGTTGGAGACGGAATTGGTAACTGTCAAGAGGAAGCTGTCGGAGGAGGTGGAAGAAAGCAAAAAGATCCAGCTTCGGAAAGATTTTGATGCGCAGCAGTTCCAGAAGCGTATCACTGAGCTCACCACGGCAATTGGTCATATTAAAGAGGAGAATGCTGCTATCAGGACGACGCGGGATCATCTACAAGCTCGCGTTGGTGAACTTGAGATTGAGGTCAAGAACGCACAGGAGCGTGCCGACAGACTTCGTCCCATTCCGACCTCCAGGTCTCAGGCCCCTGGTGCTTCGGGGTCTGATGCCGAAGCCCAATCTCGTATTGAAGAATTGGAGAATGAGGTGGCCGAGCTCAAGAATAGTCTCGACCTAACCAACGTCCAGCTCGAGAACGCTTTGCAGCGAAGCGAGAAGCTCCTGCAACTGAGCCGCGAGGTTGAGGATGATATGGCTAGCCAGGGAGCAACACATCAAAAATACATGGAGGACATGAATGGAGAGATAGCAGCCAAGGATGCCACAATCGCCGAACTTCAACGACAGGTCGAGGCGCTTACGGCTGAGCTCGGCAACTCGAACACTGAGCTTAATATGCTTCGCGATACTCAAGCCGACATAGCGCGCAAGTTTGAGGACAAGGAGCGGATGCTTACGGGCGAGATTGCCCGCCTCAAGGACGATGGTGAGCGGTATCTTGAGGTCGCCAAGTTTCACCAGCAAGACCTGCGAGCGCAGGCTGAGATCGCCAGCAAAGCTCAGCAAGATTATGAGCAAGAGCTTGTCAAGCATGCCGAGGCTGCCAAGTTGCTGCAGCAGCTTCGCACGGAACACAATGAGCTCAAGACGCGGTCTGCTGCATGGAGGGCTGAAGCAGAGTCTGCCAGAGTGTCGCTAGCTCAAGCTGAGCAATCGTGGGAGGAGCGCAGGCAACAGCTTGAGACTGAGATTGCTGAAATCAAGGCCAGAAGGGATGACATCAATGCCCAGAACAAGCTGTTGCATCAACAACTCGACGGTGTCACAGCCCAGATTGCGTCTTTGCAACAATCTCGCAACAGCCAAGCAGATGTGGCCACAGAATCACCTGTGGCTGCTGACAGCGCGGCCGAAGGACTCAGGGAGCTCAACAATTACCTACGGCGCGAGAAGGAGATCCTCGAAGTTCAGTACGACCTCAAGGTCCAAGAAGCTAAACGACTAGCGCAGCAGTTTGAATATTCGCAATCCCAGTTAGACGAGGCGCGTCTCAAGCTTGAGCAAGAGCGCCGGTCGCAGGCCGACAGTGCACGAAACTCGCTTACGCACAAAGAGCTGGTGGACAAGCTCAATGAATTGAACCTCATTCGGGAAAGCAACGTCACATTGCGGAATGAGAATCAGCGGACCCAAGCTCAGCTGCAGCAGAAGTCGGCGAGGATTGACGAGCTGGAGGCGAAGATTCAACCCCTCGAGGCACGAATCTCGGAGCTGGAGCTTGACAAGTCCTTCAAAGAAGCAGAAATCAAACAGCTGCAGGAGGCACGTGAGGGTTTGCAGAAGAGGATCGAGTCGATCCTCAGCAAGTATGGCCAAGCGGACCCTCATGAGGTCGAAGAACTCAAGGCGACCATTGCGAGCCTGGAGGCTGAAGTAGACACGCTGAAGCAGACAGAGGCTACTCTCCAAGGCAAGGCCAATGAAGCCGAGGTTGCATTGGAAGCCGAACGCGCACGGTGGAAGACGACTAGAGAGAAACTGGCGGCAGATTTCAAGGAGCGATACGGCAAGATAAAGGCAGCGCGAGACGAGCTTCAAGCCAAGAACACCGAGCTCGCCAACAACATCGACTCGAACAACGGCCGGACGTCGGAGTATCAGAAGGAGCTGGAGGCAGCGAGGCAAGAGATATCTGATCTCGTGGAGAAGAACAAGGTGCTCGAACAACAGACCACGGTTTCACCTGGGGAGCAGCAAGCACCCACAGCGACACCAACAGCCGCTCCGACTTCAGAGCCAACAACCGCCCAGAACCCTAACCTTCTACAACAAGTGGAGAGTCTAACAGCAGAGCTTGAGCTGATAATCGCCCAAAAGGCAGCTGTCGAAGCTGAACTAGAGCAAATCAAGCTAGATCTCCAGAAGGCGATATCTGAGAGAGACGAAGCCCGCACCCAGGCTGCGCAAGCATCGTCCGGAGCCACCGACGTGGAAATGCAAGGGGTTGTGGAAGCGCCACAACCCTTTACTGGAACGGCAGCTGCGGGTCTTTCCGAAGAAGAGAGAAAGGCTCTGGAAGACCGGATTGCTCAGGCAGAAGCTAAGGCAGCCGAGTTTGAGGCCAAGGCCAAGGAACTTGAAGAACATGCCGACAGCATTGTCCACAAGCGATCGGAAAAGATGAAGGGTGTGTTGAATAAGAAGCTCGCCGAATCTAAGGAGGAGATGGCGCGGCAGTCTCGAGCCGAGAGAGAAGAACTGCAAAAGCAGTTCGACCTCAAGCTCCAGCAAGAGCTGGCGATCATTAAGGCTGAACAACAGACTTCTGGGCCACAGAACGGCGTACCGGCGACTCCGGCAAAGGCGACGGTGGAAAATGGCCCTCAAACACCAACTGTCGGCACCCCAGGATTTGCTGACCTTTCGAGCCTGAACGACGCGCAGACTCGCGATCTGCTCTCGACGAACCCCACCCTGATGAATATTGTCAGACAGAACGTCAAGAAGATTGTTACGCAAGAGAAACAAAAAGTTCGGGAGGAGGTTGAGGCGACGATCAAAACCGAATACGAAAATAGGATCAACAGTGCTAAAGAACAAGCGGCTGCCTTGTCCGAGAAGAAGTCGGCGCTTCGCATCAACATGTTGGATCGCCAGTCGAAAACAGCTAGTGCGAAGATTGCTGTCGTCGAGACCGCCGCCAGGGAGACCCCTGAACGCCCAGTTGGAGAGGTCTGGGAAATCGCCAAAGACGCAAAGCCCCCTACTCCGGCGCCCACGCCGGCCGCCACACCTGCCCCACAGGCTGCAGCTGCAGCTGCCACCGCCGCTCCGACTGCAAAGACGGGTAGGTCAACCAAGGATTTATCGATTTGCTTCAAAGGCGCTAACAAGAAAACAGATGCCGCAGTTGTTCCAACGGTGACCGCCGCTCCCAGCGAGGCAAAGCCACAGACTTCCAACACCCTGACAGTCCCACCTGCGATCAAAACCGCACCACCGACGTCGATTCCCAATCCATTTGGGCAGCCAGTCCTCACACAACCGGTAACTAGTAATCCGTTTGGTACATCGCAGGCCCAGGCACCACAAGCAGCCCAGGGCCAAGCTCAGCCTCAAGGTCAGCAGCCTCAAGGTCAACAGCCAACCCGCACGGGCATTCCCGTTCCTCGAGGTGGCGCTGCTGGTGGGCGAGGCGGAAGGGGAGGGAACTTTCAAGGAAGAGGGGGCCGGGGTGGTCAAGGTCAAGCTGGCCGCGGGGGCTTCGGTCGAGGGGGTGCTCAGAACCTGAACCCTACGGCAGGAGAGTTTAGCCCCGGAGGAACCGGTAACAAGCGACCGAGAGAAGATGGCGCCGCGAATGTCGGACCAGCTGGGACGAAGCGTCCTCGCGGCGGAGGATCGGCTGGCGGTCAGTAAGAGATTGGCAGAGGAGAAACGAAGTATGATGAGCAGAGGCTCTAGCCTCAGACAGAAAAGTTGGGCTTTCGGTGAAAGGGCGACTTCATGTATATTACTACTTCACGAGGCGACAACATATGCCCGATAATTAGGGTATCCGGAGCCAAGGTGTTGTGTTTTTGATACAGATACGGCGATATCTGCAGCAGTTGCTGAGGACTGCTCGACGGATTGTTCCTTTCCTTTGTTTTGATGTCACTGTACTACACTTGATTAGCAGGGACGGTGGGAAAGTGAAAAGGTGTCGTCCTTGGTTGGATTTGACAATGATATTCGTTTCCCGTCAGCGTGAGCTTGGCCTCATAGGATCATTCTGATGTCCGCCATGCCGTTCGCTGGGTAATCAACAAGTTCACTGTTGGCATCTGCTCATGAAGTCGCTGAAAGCCGCTGCCTGGGTGGCGATCTCCTGGTCAGAGGCGTACGTACACCCTTGATCCGACTGGACCGGACATTCTTTTCTCGACGGGCACCCGAGATTCAAAGGTACTCAAGAATATTTCTCCGCTCAACCGCTCGTTGGAAGCATTTTGGATCTCGACAGATGCTCTCCGTAGATGAATCTAGTGCCATGCCACTTCGCACACACACACACACCGCATCACGTTTATGTTTACTCAGTCCTCTAACCGACTTGCCACATCGCTACGGACTAGGCTGGTCTGAATCAGGTACCTCCCGCAACTGCCACATCGTCTTTTCACTTTAGAATACGAATACCTGAAATTCGCAAGTACCCATTTAGGTAGTCCAAACCCCAAGGTGGCGATTTGCCCAGTCCAAAATTCCAAATTTATACCTATCCAGGATGCAAAAATCCAAACCCACCTCCCAACTCCGGTTCCATTCAGTTATGTCCACAACAGGACAGGGTAGTGACGTTTTGGTGCGTCTATACGGATGAATCCAGTGGGACAGGTCACTTAGGTCACTTCATGTCACATCTTACTCAAGCAAGTGAGGATAGATTCAAGCCAGGTCAGTCTAGCGAGGGCAAGTCAAGTCAAGTCAAGTCAGGTCAGCTCCGGTCAAACCAGGTCAAGCCAGCTCTCAACTTAAACCCAAAGCCCAAGCCAGATCACCTCTCCGCCAACTCCACCAGTAGACGGCATGTTTATACGCATAACCGGGCAAGTTGACCTACCCACGACAGCCGCTCAGTAAGAACCCTCCTATTTTTGCCTCCCCCAAGTCCGCCCCTCTACTTTGTTTGGCAACCGGGCCGATGTCAAAGATGTCCCACCGGCGGCTGTGCCCTTTTGTCTCTCTCAACCCTCCGAACAATGTAGGTTGTTTGGAATCACCCAGTCCGGGGGGATGGGGGGACAGGGGAATGGGAGAAGGGGGTGGTGTGCCCTTCCTGTGCTCAATCCCCTGTCCCCCGCGGATTCAAAAGTTCTTTGCTTTCTGGTCATCCAGTTCCATTCCATCCCAGTCCAGTTGTGTGGCGTGGCGCGTGGCGAGGCGTCTCCCCCCCCCCCCCCCCCCCCCCGCCCCCCTGGCCTGGGTCCGGTGGGTTCGGAAACGGCGGGCGGGCAAGCGGGCAGGCGGGTGGAGTTCGGGTTTGGATAACTTTTGTGGTGGTCAAACAAATAGGTAGGTATGCTCTGCTTGGGTATCCAGCACAACACAATACCACAGCAGCAGCACGGCCAAGGCCGAGCCAGCTACGCCGCGTTGGCAGGGCTCACGCTTCCCGTAAAAGAAAGACTGGATATCTCCGAGCCGCCAGGGGCATACGCAGGCAGTATGAGGGGGTGTCGTTCGTTCGTTCCTTCTCGTCTGGATCAAACCAGGCCGTGAAATTACAGAAATGACATACTAGTGTTCGAGTTCATGCGAAACCGAGAGGCACGGATGCATCGGACTTTTTCTTTGGGCCGAACTGTCTTTTGTGTTTCTTACCTAGTATTCGTACAGAGGTATTGCCGGGAGGGGGAGGGGGGAGTTTTGTTTGGTGATGATGGATGAGTTATCCGGACCAATGGTTCGGGAATTCCAACGTTTAACGTTGTTGGTCTTGCTTTTTTTCCCATTTCCCACTTCCCACTACCCCGGGTTTTACGTACGGCGCGGACGGAGGGACCGACCGGGTTTGATCGAAAGCACGGAGTGCACTTTGTACAGCAAAGGCGAAGATGGGTGTTGCTTCTTTTTTTGCAAACAGTCGAAGACAGCAAGTCAGGTACCTACCTACCTAGATAGATAGATAGATGGATACAAACCTGAAATCACACCGACAATGTATTTCGTACACGAGCTGCTTCCTTTTGGAGCCCTTGCCGAATGAACCGCGCAAAAACTTAACTTAGCCCATCGCCACAGTTTCTTGGTGTTCAAAATCCGCCCGGTCCTTTTCGCAGCGGCCGAACTATCCGCCCGACACATGCGGCTTCTCAATTCCGAGTTCCAGGTGCAGCAGCAGACCAGACCAGGAAAAAAAAAACCCACCGATCGAACAGGCAAACGGTTTATTTTTCTTGGCTCTCGGAATTCTGCTCGCTCTTCTCGCTTCATCATACCCTAGTGTTTTACTCCGTAGATGAACGGACGGACGAAAAGAAACAAGGTCATTGCACATGCCCTAACTCCGATCTGTCCGTCCGGCATGTGTGGCATGATCTCCGGTACTCGCAACGGTTTTTTGATAGGTGTGCGGCAAGGCGTGTTGTACTCGGAGAGGGAGGGAGGTAGGCATCTATGTGGATAACCAGCGTGGACCTTGATCAAGTGACAACCATAACAATGAACATGGTGAGGCTGAACTGCCTACCCTGTTGTATGCCCTGAGCCTTGCGCTGCACTGTCCCTTTGACGAAACGAAACTCGGACCACTCACGGTGCGCCCTGACTAGGCAGGAGAAGCAAAGTAAAAGTGGCCAAAATACTTATTAGATACAAGAGATAAACAAAACACACAGCCACGGCGTCAAAACGGAGCTGCGAGCCAGTCACGACCCGTGGCGGGTTTGTAGATTTCTGTGATTGATCCCAGCCCAACGCCGACTTGGAAGTCTCCGAGGACGCCCGGAACGGAATGGCGGTCTGGAATTCGGAATACACGAGGCAAGGGAGTGTGAATCTATTGATACCGCCCGCTTTCTCGACTGAGTTATCATGCAAAAACTACACTACATAGCTCGCAGCTTGGTTCGTGTCCAGTAACGTTCGAGACACAACGCCCATCACTATCACAATCACAAACAATGGCCTCTTCTCCACCCTCGTGTGTTGGTTTCGGTGGAGATCGGGGTTACCCGATGGCAGCTGAAAACGCAGCGCCAATGCGAGTGCATCACTTCTTTCCCCGCCCCCTCTGCCTCGATACACACCTCCCATTGCAACACGGCGATCATGACGATGCAAATGCAACAATGAAGACCTCGGCCGGGATTAAGTTACTGCGTAGGGCTATTATGACACAAAGATGGTGCAGAGCTCGGTTCGGCGTGCCGTCTTGACGGCTTCTTTCCGTCCTGCCACAAGGCTGTGTTGGCCCTTTGCCGTCGCACCGAGATGGCGGTCTGGGGTCGGGCGATGACGAGAAACCGGGCGTCCCTCCCCACGCCCCGATAACCGTGGCTTGCTTGTGTCGCGCTGCATCCCCCAATGCGAGCAAGCTGCCGTGGGGACTGGTGTTTCATTCGTCCAAATCGTTTGCATCAGGTGCTCGAATCGCGTCACAATTCGATTGCAACCCCCGTGTGAGGCTCAGAACTCGCGCGGGGTGCAGTTTCTCAGTTGGCCATGGTGCCTGACTTGGGCCAAAACCTCATTTCTTTACCCTCATCACCTGCGGTGTTGTCAGAAAGAACATAAAATTTATCAATGAAGCTTCTCAGCCCTATGAGAAGCTGACAGCTTGACAAGCCGATTCGCCCACCAGAAGGCTGCTTTGGGTAAGCATTGAGAGATTGGGTTCTGACGGCTCAGGCGCCGCGTTCCACAACGCTGGGACTTGGCGCGTTGCTCCATCCATCCGCTTTCCTGGTACGTAGTGCGTCTCTCTCGCGCTGGCAGCAGCCACTGTCGCCCGACGGCGTAATAATCGAAGGGCAACAAGGGACGCAAACTCGCGGTCTCCTGCCAGAGTCCATTGCCTCACGCTTCCCTGTGAATATCTTGTTTGCAAGGGCTCTCAAGCATGGTGGGCCGGAAACTAGAGCCTGTAACCTGCCCAATGGAGACTTGAGAGTTATGGCAAGGAGAGCGGCCGCCGTTGAGTGGCTGCACTTGCATGGTTCGGACCTCAGCCGTGAGGCCGGAGGGGAGCTGAATCCTAGCGAAACCGCGCCATGATCCAGCCCAGTGAGATTGCGCGGTGGAGGCCGACAGATCAACTCTCGGCCCCGCGGTGGGTTTGTGTCGAATCCTACCCTGCTTCACCCTCACCGTTCCGTCATAAGGCGGCCATTACCATTGGTCAGTCCAAAACACTGTCTCCCGGCGGGGTGGGTTCCGGACAGAGGCCCGTCCCCGCTCTCCACGCTTCACGGCAACGGCGCAACTGCGAAGTTGGATCATCATTCTTCCTCCGTTGCGGGCTCCATCAGGAGTGCATCCATCCCCGCCGCCAGGCCGAGTCTTTGTTAGGCTGCTGCTGTGTTGTCAAGTCACTGACGAGTCGAACGGCTGTGGCAGGACATTGTCGACCTTGGCTTTGCTGTTATAAGCCTATAGAATCGCCGGGCCGACGTCAGGATCTTGTGCTAAAATAATGCTCGGGCATATCGCAGATGCCGTTGGTGATAGTTCTATTGTTGTTAGTGGTGGTGTTGGTGACACGCAGCCTCTCTGGCTTGTTGGGGCCGAGTCTCCAAATTGAACGCAACCTCCTTCCAATTCCGCAGGATTTGCCGTAGAAACAGCCATCTGCCGTGCGGCCATCTCGACCCCGTTGCCAATTAACGTTAACTATCCCGATACTCATAGTGACGGGGTTTCAGAGGGTCACACAGTCTAGAAGGAGGAATAAGGGCTCGCGAGCTCGCAAAAAGCAATCTCGGTCTTGACGCCGGCGGGGGAAAAGAGGGGATGGATGGAGACTGCTGTGGATGAATGTGGTCCATGTTGGGTATTTGCCGTGGACCTTGTTGCCGACTGGCTGGTTCGTATCATCGCTATTGTTCTCGTGCAGGCACTTTGCCTGCCCGAGTGTCGCACTCGCATCGAGCATCAACTGCTCTCGTCGCCAAAGTTGACAAGTGCCCCTCTCGCCCTGACCCAGCGGGGTTCGGGCTACGAGCGGGTTTTTTAGGCAGCAGAATTACAGAATACCTCCCGAGCCTATCCTGTAGGGCGTACACAGCGGCCTCTTGCGCAAGAGCACCTTCTGAAGTGGGAAATTGGGTTTTGATGCGCTGGTCATATTGGGAAAGAATCCCATTCGTGCCTCACTCGTTGGGCAAAATCTGTCATGGCGAGGGACCGTTTGGGAGTGATAGTGTAATCGCCCCCTAAAAACAGAAGGCCTTCAGCGCAATCCAGCGCTCACTGTTAGTGGACCGGTGGGCGGTCCGCTGCCTCGCCTGAGCTGGAAGACCAGGGCCTCACCTGGTCGTTCGCCTCGCCCGCCATTTCGCAGTGCAGGCGTTGCTGCGCACACCACAGAATGGCGGGATTGGCATTCTTCCAGTCTTCCAGGTCTGCTGCGCCTCTCCGGGGTGTACCACCGAGACGTGTGCAATGCGGTACGAGGGTACCCTCTGCGAACAATCGAATGCGCTCCACAATCAAGCTGCAAAGGTCTTGCATGACCACCCGAGACGCAGGTCGGTCGCTCAGTCCCCGGGCCCAGTATTCCCGTCCCCTGCAAGTGGAGTTGAAGACACACAGGCTTCGGCTACCTTCGAGCTACGTCCATACTACGAGCTACCACCATTGTTGTGCCGCGCGGTTTTGACAGATCAACAGACCGCACGTCACGGGAACGCTAAGTAAATGCTCCAACTTCTGTCGCAGCCGATATGCCCGGCATCTGGCCAAGCCGGAGAGCAACAACAGCGCCTCTCGCGACTCGTCGAGATACGCGTCATCCCCGCACATTCGCCGAGCCCTCGGTGGACGACGAGGTAGAACATGCTACACTGCAAGTGCCGAACGGCAAGCCACTCCGTCCCATGTTCCACAAGTGCAGGATAGCAGCCAACACACTTGCTATCCCGAGTATTCAGCACTGCAAAGAGAGACCAGGCACTGACAAATGCCGTCTCGGCTTGTGGCACCATACCGCAACGCAACCCGATGCACCGCACCGAACAGCACAGGGAGGTGCATAGTAATCACATTGTCAAGGACCCGAACCAAGGCACCTCGGAAGAGGTACTGTGCTTGTGGCCGTGGCGGCGGTCAAAGCAACAGTCTTAAGCTCAGTTTCTCTCGCGCCCACCGCGATTGCCGTCGGACAGACGCGGAACACGAACATCGGACTGCTCGGCCGCATGCCCTTCTTGGTGATAGGCCGAACCGTAGATCCCAGCGTCGGTCGGTCCCAGACACTATGAAGCTCCGCCCTACGACGAAGACTGGAGCAGCACATCAGATGACATTGCAGTCCAATTTTATGGGCCGCAAAACGGGAGAGGGTAACATTGCTCCGTGGGTGCGATCAACCCGCCCCTGTCGCATCATCTCTGAAAGACGACGGGAAGACATTCTCTCCTGGCCAGGTTGAAGGCAATATTGACATGGTCATTGAGGAGTCTTGGAGTAGCACAGAATCAGGCCCGACCCGCATCGGGGCTCTACTGGCTTGACCGGTCCGGCAAGCAGAGAGCCCGCAGATCACGACGTCAGGCCAGCGTGAGGGGAATCGGGGGCCAGAAAATGAATCCTTCTCAGTCTCAGCCCTACGGATCCTCAACCACCTCGCGGCGGATGATGCACGCGTCCAACGGGGACCGGTTGGTCTTGGCATGCAGCTGCCCGTCGTTCGAGCGAGTGCGAAACAAGAATACCTGAACCTAGCGGCTCGCTGGTAACGTTATTGTCGGCGGAGCAAGCAGGTTCTGCATAATATGCAGCGGAAACAACAGAAAGCAACAGCGGGATGGACCATGCGTGGCGTGGATGCACTCACGAGCGTGTGTGACCCGTAAATCACCCAGATCCAATATCGCAACGCTTCCTCACCGCCAAAACACAAACAGGCCAAGGAGAGGCGAATGGGCCCTTACCAAGCCACGTACATGTGTGTGGGTATCAGTGTGGCAGACTTGCTCGCGCTGGCCTAAATGAGAACTGTATCCCGAAAGCAGCCGATTGCAACACGGCACGCCCAATATAGCGGGCAGTTTGGGAATTTTACCCTCTTTTATCTCGTTGATGTTGACGGAGGTGATGGACATACGGTACTTTCGGATCGTCATGATGTCCAAACATGATTCGGGTCCGCCCAATCTCGCACTTTGCCGGAGAGGAAAATGGCGATTTATCTCTTCTTTCTTATTATCATATTTTCAGGCAAATGATAGGCGGCCGTCTATCCTGGATTGCTCAACAATTTGGGTAAGGAAAAGAGATCCTACACGTGTAGTATTCCGCGGTCAAGGGTTGAGGTTGACGTGACCTAGAGTGTGCAGGAAGAAAGCCACCAGCCCTACGACAGACGCATGGGGGAAAATTAGAGATATTACATGATATGGGCGAGCACAGACACCTTTCCCGTCCATCCCCTCCCCTTCATTCCTGTGGTTTTCCCCCTGGCTGGGCCCCACGGTCCCTCATGCTCAACGGTGAGACGGGACTGACGGGGATAAGTCCCTACCCAAGTGAGATGCTCCGGCGCTGGGCGGGGGCATGAACAGAGAGCTTCGTACCTGCAACAGCAAGCACAAAGGTCAGTGCAGCAAACTTGCGTTTGGGAACCATGGGGAATAGGTTCGGCTCGGACACATGCGCGGACAAATGACTTTTGCTTGGTAATGGCGGCGTATCGAATCTCGCCATATTGGCCTAAACTAGACAAGAAACAGAGGGCAAATAATTCGGGTTCCCGGTGTCGGCTCTGTCGCACACACTGATCATTTGGTCTTGGGTTGCAGCCTGTCCCGAGCAGTGCGGTGTGTATGCGCGCCAATTTGCCCTATCACTGATGGATGGTGCAGAGCGTCATTGAGAGGACCTGCTCTCAACACAGACATGATGAGGGGAAGAGCGTATGCCTGAACAACCATGCGGAGACAAGAGCCGGTCACTCTGCAACAAGAAAATAACTCAGCGGGGATAAATATTCGCTCCTGTTCATCCTGATATGATACGTCGTCTTTGTGGAGTGTGGTGGTCGTAGTAATGGACCATGGAATTCTTGCCTCGACCGATGAAGAAGAAATGGCACCAAAGATACCAAACATGGCAAGTCCCTCAACTTCTCTTTTCCAAAGTGACTATCTTTTCTATCTTGGCAATGTTAAGTCTTGGCGGTTCTTTTTTTTACCAGCTCACGCCCCTACCTTAATCGTCGGGCAGCCGGCCGGGCTGAAGTGGGCCCTCTCGCAAAGAAACGGAGTGAACCCGGGCCCTGTCCATATTAGCTTCCGTTTTGAATGATACACCCCCCACCTCTCTCTCTCGCCAAGAGTCCCCCCATGCGGGCTGGCCTTGTGGGACCCCTGGTGTGTGTGATGGTGCCCTGCAAGGCGAAATGCAAAAAGTCCCAAATAGGTCTTTTTGCCCAAATTTTCTTGGACGAAAGAAAAGGTGGGGTGGGATTGGGGAAAGGGGATAAATTGAAATGTGCTTCCATGAATACCCAAATAATTGGCAAAGCAAAAAGCCGCCGATGGGTGTTTTTGGAAGAGAGGTGCATCAGACACGCCATTGCCAAATCTTTGAGGTCGTTTTTTCTTCTTTTGGTCGTTAGTTGTTTGATTGAGAGCGCTAGGGGGGAGGGGTAGCAGAGACCCAGCACAGTACAGTACAGCATACCTACACATAGCAACTGTACTTTGGCCACTAGGAGGTGCCAGGAGGGAGCAAGCTAAGCTACCTATTGGGCAGCGTTAGAGCCCCTCCCCGGACAAGATTCGTTTTTAGTATACAACTAATATCACGATCTCTGATTGGTCTGCTCGCTTGTTATCTCGTTGCCTTCCACACGCGCGGGTGCGTCCGTACTGCTACATTGTGCGAAATACGGAAATGCTCGGTAGTTATTTAGCGCATTTCTTTTCTTGCTTGAGAGCCTGTCTACCTGTGCTTTTGCCGCGAAAGCAGGGAAGGCGGAGCCGAGGGGGGAGACGATGGAACCGAGGGATTCAGTTGACGGTCTGCAGACCCGCGCGGATGAACAAAACTACTGCATGATGCGCTTGCCAGCTCAACCGGACAGCGTCTTTGACCTGGGGATAAGGATAGGGGTGGTCATGATTGGCGCGGACGGACTGCTCTGTGAGTGCAGAACAAACACTAGTGTTTTTCTGGCTAGGCATGGAGGTAGTTACAGCAATAACAATGGGCCTGGGCAATTTCGGGATTGTCGATGCAGCATTCATACATGCTGATGAACTAGAGACGAGAAGGAACCGAAAAAAAACGGGTCTCGACTCCAGAGTCTTGAACTCCAGGCTTGACTTGACACAGACAAGACACACTGAGCCCCACACATCAAGGGGGTGAGTCTTTGGGGAGAGTTTTTTTTCTTGGTGTCAAGCACACAGGCACCGGAGGGCTTGGGTGAGGGGAGGGGGGGAAGCATCAAAACTTGTCAACCTGGAACTCTCGGTAGGATTCTTATCCCCATCTGGGTCGTCGCAAACACACACACACACACACACACACAGACATGTCTCTGCCGACCGACGTGTACTGCGTATATGTGGTGTAAGTACTCGGTATTCGTACACTAGTATAGGTAGGCAAGGAGTGGGACAGGGGCAGGGTTAAAAAAATCAAGAAGAAAAAAATAGCCGCGCCCAACAAAATTCCCGGCTTTCCTTCTTCCCGGGATCCGGTGTGGAATTGGCGCCACAAGCGACCGACCGACCGACCTTTGCTGGCGGAACGGAGTCATTCGCGGCTCTTTGGGGGCCATGGCTTTGGTTGCCCTTTCCAATTCCGACAAATGGTCGCCTTGGCTCTTCGGTGACCGTTTGTGGTGCAAGCCAAGCAGTCCGACAACCCCCAACAACATCTCGCTTTCTTGGTTGTTATCTTGTTTGTTTACTAGTATTTCCCCATGCACCCATTGTTTTACTGCGCAATCTCGACACCCTCCCGTCTCTACCCCGGACCATGTTTCAGGGTGGTTTGCTAGCGTCGGATTTACAAAAAAGAAGACTGGTAAAACTCCGAAGCGGACACTTTGTGCTGGGCGGCATGATGGGCGGGCAGGGCTGGCAGGGCATAGCTGGCATGGTGCAACGCATATGCGCCATCCGTTCAACGGGCAGTAGCAAAGCAAATTGCGTTCAAGGGGGGCAGTTTTTCTAGAACCTGGAATCGAGAGCCTGAGCCACAATGCATCGACTTCCCCTTTTTTTTCCCTCTCTCAAAACATTCAGGTTGTCTGGTTGCTTCGCCGCTTCTCCAGCGCCATCTGGCCATGCCGTGGCCCATCCCGGCATGGAATCGTGGCATGGGCATACGCAGGAAACATGGACATGGAAGTGGATCGTGTGTACCTGAATGCATCCAGAGCTTGCCAGCGCTGTGCCGCCGCAATGTTTTGTCGTGCGTCTGTGGACGTGCGATTGCGTATGCTTGATCGATACGCCGCAGTTTCCGTGAACGCAACCACCTCACCACACCGCATCTTTGGAGACACTTTCGCTCCTGCATCGCATTACTGAGAAATCTCCGTCGGTTGCCCGGTCCGAGCGGGTGATTTTGCGTGTGTTGCGCTTGTCTATGGGTTGAATCCCTCCTAAATACTCCGTACCTTGTGTGAAATCGCCGGCGGGTTTTTCTCTAGTGGCCCCTGATTCCTCCCACTCTCTGGCATGTGGGCGGTATCAACCATCCTTTTGTTTCGTCTACGCAGTGCATATTGCGTACCGAGTTTTTCAGGGTGGAGTTTTTACGCTCTTCTAGAAGTAGTTGTCTGGTCCGGGGAAGGATCCCCGCCAAGAAAAAAAGGGGGCACAGGGAAACAAAAGACGCCACCAGCTCAGACCGGGGACTTCCAATGCGCTTAACGTGACTCCTTCCTTCCGGTCCTTTTGCGAGCAGAAACCCTTATACTAGAATCCTCCGACAATGTATACGGAGTACGCATCACTGCATACATACACGCGTAAACAAGTCGGGCTCTCCAGAGACGCCAGGCTGGGTCCAGCGGTGAAGAGCGAAATTGTCGGATTCCAAATTAACTATGCGTTTGAAACACTCTCAATATCGTTGCTGCCTCATTTCCCGTGCTAAAGCCGCCCTGGCTCTCAGCCACATCCAACTGGTAGAGAGGCGGCCGCCGCGGGAGAGAAGGCCATGGTCCATTTGACTTCGGACACGGTGCGGAGAACGGAGCAACAGACAAGCCCGAATTCCAATTCCCGAGTAACTGGGAGAATATAGTGTCAATAAAAGAAAACGCTTTCGGATTTTGAGATTACAGGTCGCAGACTGGCTGCTTAGTATGTGTTGTGTAACGCAACCTCTTATTCAACTTCCTGGGGGAGTTTGGGGGATGATGATGTTTGAAAGAGGGAGAACCCGGTGTTATTGAAGGGTGCTGGGTTTTAGTGATCACATCACCACTTTATTCCGGCGACGTCGTCACGTCGCTGGGCATTCTTTCCTGTCATTCCCTGACGAGGTATCCGAGACCTTGGACGGGAAACAGCAAAAAGAAATCTGCACAGCCTATCCTCGGTGTCTTGGCTGATTCCGCTGTCTCCCGAGACAGACTTCGCTTGGATTCCCCCTTCGCACAGTCGGTCAGTGGTGCCCCTTGACGTTATGAATGAGCGCCCATGGCACTTGACGTGGTCGAGACAGAAGAGCAATTCCACCCTTCTTGCGTCAGGCAACCCTTCTTCTCTAGGGGTGCTTCCAGGGATGGCTCATGACGGATCATAGGTCGGATTCATTCCATCAAAATAGAAGCCTGGGCTGCTGAGAAACAATGTCAGGGGTGTGTGTAGATGCGCCACCGTACTTTCCAAACGTGTCTGGACAAGCTGGTTATCGCCTCATGCACACACCCCTTGTCGAGTTACACCGCTGTCCCGAGAGAATATTCCGAACCGAAGTGTTGCCATTGGCCGAGGAGAAAAGACTGGTTTGCCCTTGGTTAGCCGGAAGCCGTTGCGGTGGCGTTCCGCTACCACGGCCCGTGGGTGAGAACCATCGATCGATTCGACGCTGCTTGTCATGTGGGTGGTAAGCAGACCCGCATCCGGACAATCTGCCATATCGCATCGACACACGTGTGCCATAGGGCTGGCCAGCGCAAGACCATTGCGTGCACTGCACTTGCCTCCAAGCGTCAGGGGCTCCTAGTTGGCCGTGTGGACCAGCAATTCCGCGTCAGTCCTGGGTCCCACGCCACAGCCAACCAGTCACGGTTATGGTCTGGTAGACAAGTGTCTATCACCATCTAGGATGCAAGCCGACGGGTTGAAATGAACCATGCATAGTACTCTCAAGGAACAAACAGACAGCAGACCGGTCGAGACGTGGCATAGGATGACCAAGTGACTGACCAACTCCCCCGTGAACCAGCCGAGCCGGATCCCAAATCCAAGCTACCGGGAGGACCCCGACGGGTAGGTAGTTCGGCCTGACATATCACCGGAAACCGTGTGGAGTCCGGGCAGTTTATCGAATGGAGATACACGAAAGCGGGATTGTCTCCGGCCCGTTTCTGCACCCTTTTGCGCCCTGAATCTGCGCCCTTCATGGCTTTTCCTGTCCGGTACGCTGCGACTCTCAACCCAGGTTTTATTATGTGTCGTGCATGTCTTGGGGCAAATCGGCAACTTAGCCTTTTCTCCTTTATGACTTGAGCGCTTCTCTGACGGGCATGGTCACCCTGGATTCATGTTCGTCCCATGTCGCTGGCGATTCGTCGTTTCGTTGGTTCCTAGGAAGTTAGGCGGTAACACGGACTGCCCGAATCGTGCAAGCAATTCTGGTGCCTGGAGCTGGCTCCAGGGGTTCCGTTGATGTGCCGATTGAGCACGGACGGATACGCAAACGAACCTCCTGCATGGTTCCTTTGCAACTTGAGGAAAGAGAAAACGGCAGCATGGCGGTATTCCGTTCGTAGCCGCGATTGGTGAGTGTGCGGATTTGAAGATTTGAAACCCGTTTTCGATGGCGCTCCCACCGTCCATACTCGCATGCTGCAGTGTTCAGACTCGGACTTGTCACTGTCCGGTTGAGAAGGAAGAATAACATGTCATTGGTTGATTGGCCGCCAGTCGACTGCGCGCTAGGGCGATAGTCCGGCTATGTGCATCCTCGGCGTTAATTATACCACTATCGGCCACCAAAGCCCCGCGTCTGTGCATGTATAAGTGCCGACCTGTGACGGTTTCAGGAGAGATGCATCGACATCGTCCTCGAGACAACGAAGAAAGCGACAGCTCATTTTTGTCTCCATTCCACTCTTCTGCTCAACTGATCAGTTTGCTGACCGCGTTTCCTTTGCATCCCCTGCGTCCTGCTAGGCATTAGTGTTGACAAGGACGCCTGTGAAACCACTGGTTGTGTGTATTTCATCCAGCCACCGATAAGGAAAGGTCTCTGAGGGTCCGGACGGCTCACAAACATCCAGCGTTCTTCGCCTCCACCTCAGTCCTGTTAGTTTTCCGCTTTGGGCATGGGCCGACGAAATGGAGCCGGTTGAATGGTGGCCGTGAGGGAAGAAGCGTTGCGCAGTCAGCACTCTAAGCACCTGGCCGGAACGTGGACGGCCCTACATGCCATGTCAACAGTGCCGCGATCTGACAGCTGGCAATGTAATGTAGCCCTACGAGGTGCCTCTCCCGCCCTACACTAGTGACCTTGGTTCTTGGGGCCTTGGGGATCCATGTCTCGGCCCCCCATCTTTCCAACGCACTAGGTTTGACTGGGAGACCATGGGCTTGTGAAGTGGCTGACCATCGTTGTTCCTTACCGCTGCCATGACTTGAGCCATTTGCCTCTCACCAGGGTTGAGGATGCAAAGCTGGATGTGCGATATTCTTGGATGGAGGAGAAGTTGAGATACTCGGATCTGGACGTATCCCTCGTCCGAGCCCACGCCAGCCACCGAACAAGGCTCGGCAGTTTCGCTCCGCAAATTTGGAATTCGCAGCGCAGTGCCCTCCCTGCTCTTAGTGAGTAAATGGTCCATATCCAATTTTAAAATACACGGAACGCCATGGCGGCCACGCGACGAGAGAGACTCCTTCTCCGTGGCTGCGATCGACAAGCATATACGGGGTGGCCCTGGAGGTGATCGACTGTGCGTAGTGCCATTTGAGGTCGTTGTGAACCCTGGAAAGAGACTTCACTAATGCGTTTTTCTGTTCTCCAAAGTCTAAGTTTGGTGATTGGGATGAAAATACTTTTGCTTGGTATACATAGCAGGGCTAGATCATTAGGCAGGGGGGAGTCTCGACGAGGGTTCCCATATGGACACTGGCTCGTATGGTGGAAGGTATCGGCTCGACTGTTTTCAGTGTAGACCGCAGTAAAAAAAAAGTCGAAATGATACTTTCCACCACGTAACTAGCGTCAACGGGAATGAGAGCCTCGAAAGTCACTGCTTTGGCAATTTGCGCCACGGATGGGGATCTGCTCGGTTTACGAAGCGGCCGAGCTGATTGGCTGGCCAAGAAGTAACCTGCTAGGAAACGGGTTTAGCGAATTGAGTCGGGAGTAAAGCAAACGAGGGCGCCTGTGATGCACTGCCACCACCGGCATCTTCCAGCGGTGGCCGCAAGGTGCAGATCGGACTCGCCTGTTCCGTAAATTTCGTCGCTTTGCGATAACCGATGCTGCCAACAGCTGTAGGGCAGAAGGATCACAAGAGTTATGAACTCTCCGCACCAGACCATGGAGGATGGGGACATTTCCCTCTAGGCCCCGAGGCATGTACGGAACTTTGGGGCCCACAAAGTTGCAAGACCGGATAATGGCCGCGATCAGTGATCGGTGTTTAATCCAAAGTCGGCGGCGCCTACCAAACTCGGAGGCAAAACCCTAGTGTGCAGGCCAGCAGCGGGGCCAGTTCAGTGAAGGGGCGGCCGGAAATGACAGCAACCACTGAGAACGCTGGAGCCTCGACGGGGTAAGTAGTTACCTAGACCCCAAGCTATAGGCCGCCGGACCAGAGATAACTAGGTTGGGACAGTGTTGTCGCCATGTTCTGCATTATTCGCTTTGTGCCGCTCGCTACCTTCGGCCCGCCAGTGTCGATGTCACAATCAACCGCGATGCGTAGCCGTGATGGAGTTGAAACGCGACGCTCTGGTTTCAAAGCAAATCAGGCAACAGCATTCCCTAACACTGCACTGGTTGGAGGTTGCTAGGTCGCTCGTTGCACTGTATCGGAGGGCTAATGTTGTAAAGACATGAGGTCGCGACGTCCACCAACAATGGGGTTTTGGTTGTGGGGCTCCATGATTTGGCCAATCAGTGCTGAGAAGTGGTTACTTTGTAATCACACTATTTATGGCCCCTGATATTATCAAGCAGATGCCCAGCGAGGCCGAAAAAAAAAAACCAAATGGACACCGTGCATCAAGACTGGATCGGCTTTTCAGGAACTGGCAAATTGTTGAACAACCGATAAGTAATCACCTGTATTTTACCCTCGTTACTTACAGGCAGAATCAGGCTACAGTAAAGCACGATGGGCAGGGCACTTACATAGTACCATTGCAGAAAGGCAGGATTTTGCAAGCGCAAATCTGGCCTGCTGCTAAGTCGGGGTGGTGGAGCAGGAAACGGGCGCGGTGTTGAGGGAAGTGGTTGACTGACGTTATTAACTCGTGAAGCTTCACTTACTTACCTAGGTCCTCTTGACGATTAGACCCCGCGATTGGCCAATTGGACATCAGACGGAAACCAAAAAGGGACGTGCGCACCTGGCCGCTTTTGACCCATCGCATCGGGGCAGCAACGGCCCCCAACCGTCAGTCAGGACAGCCACGAACATGGGGTCGGTCAATTCGAATTCTTCTCGAAGCCAGTTGCCTCCCTCACGCCGCAGAGCAGCAGATTCAAGGTAAGCCACCCCCAGTTCGACCAGCAACAGCAGCCTGGGATCGCGCCGCAATTCGATGTTTGAACTCAGTTAACTATGCCGGTCCTGCGAGGCGGCGTTGCCGTGATCTATGGAGCTCTTTCAGTATTCACCGCTGGAGCACCGCTGGGCAGTCTCGTGGGTGGGATCAGAGGGCTCCGAGCTCGCTGGGGCGTCTTCATCGGTTCAACATCACGGACGCGGCATTACGTCGCATCGCTCATCTGATGGAGTCGCAGCATTGTTAAAATCTGCAAATCTTCCCGAATAGGCAGTTGACAGCCATGCTGTGAAGGCGCTACCGCAAACCTGCCAATTGCATTGTTGCGCTTGATTTGAGATTCCATGCGGCAGCCCAGCGATCCCCAGAAACCCGGCGCCGTCAGTTGAAACCTCCGAGAACAAAAGCCAGGCCCTCACATCAACAGGCCCACTTCCCCACACCTCAATCCCAAAGAAGCATCTCGTCTTCCGTGTACATATCCCCAGGTTGGGACGAACATTCCCCATAGCTCTTATCTGTTATAGGCGCAGCCTCAACTCGATAGCTGCCCCGAATTCTGGCCGTCCGATGTTCTGTAGCCTTACACTACCGCTCACACAGCGATACTTTGTAATGTCGACGTTGCGGATACCGATAACTATCGTGTGCATCTAGCCGACAAGCCTCCGGTTAGGTGTTTCCGTACCCAAAGGTTGGGCAGATGCCGATGCACACTTCCCATCGTTCGTGGCCGTCACGACCGCTTGAGATTGAGACGTGTAGTGCAGTGGTTGGATCAAAAACAATGCTGCCTACACTAACCCACTGCTCTGTAAGATAGGTAGCTGGGGCCGGTCTCGCGAGCCCCATTCTGCATCTCGTATGGTGTCGCGCATTGAAGTTGTGCGCAGCAGCTGTCGCTAGTGTATCATGTCCAGCGGCACATAGCCGGGTCGTCCTCGGTCCTTCTACCACCAACGTCAGGGCCCATGACAAGCTGACGGCACACTCGTCTCCCTCAATTGTCCTGGCGGCCATGTATGTCGTGAACCTTGTCGTCCACAACCAGTTTAATGAAGGAGATAGGCAGCGCGCCCAGCAGAAACGCAGTGCTGCAAAGCCAAGCCAGGCGGTGGGACGGGTGGAACCCAGGGTCGCATGGTTACACCCAATCGAAGGGTGTTCGTTTACGATGCCAGCCACAGCCCTATGGCCAAGACTAATCCGGGGTGAAGTCGGCTGGAAGCGCAACAGGGATCTTCACGGGTAAAATTAGCCCAGTTTGCCTTTTAGCCCACTTCGGCGGTCGGCCGCTCTTTTATGGCTGCCTGGTGGGTGGGGTGGGGTGGGGTGTCTAATTTCCAAAATAGTTCTCCGTTTTTTTGTTCTCCGTTATCCCAACTGTCTCTCTTGGACGTCCGTCACGAGGACGGACTGCACACGCCCCTCCTTCGCTGGCAACGGCGGCTCTTATGGAATCCGCGGGCAGTCCCAACGCGCAGACACACTGGCGGTGACGGCGAGGGCGTGTGTTTCCGCGACACTGTTCTGCCGAGGACCCCGAGCTTGACCGCTTATTGTGTCCCCTTCTCTTGGTTGTTCCTTCTGCGCTTTCCTTCCTTTTCGCTGAGAAAAGACTCTGCGGCCACGTAAAATGTATCAATCTGCCCGGGCTTTGCGATATACAGCGGCCCGCGGTAGTTTTCTGTGTGGAACACAGATCGAGTGCGAGGTGCGAGAGACGGAGAGACGAGGCGGTTGGTACGACGGCACCACCGTGCAAGTAGCGTATCTTGGTACGGGGGTACCTGTCAAACGCAGCAGTCCACGCCAGGTTCCGTGCAGAGGCGACCGTCCATTTCCAGGCCGGACGTCAGGGCCCCTGCTGGCCCACCCAAGGCTGCAGGATACAGGGCTGGTACTTGGGACTTCTGCTCCACCTCGTTGACACGCCCAGGCGCAAATCGGTACGGTACCTTGAGCACACATGGCCCCCCTTCCCTCGCCGAGCGTCGAGGGGTGCAGCAAAGAAGATGCACACCCATCTCCCCAGGGTGTCGGAGCGAAAGCCGTCTCTGATGAATATATAACCAAAGCTTCCCATCATCATCTCTTCACCATGTCTCCAGCTCTCTCGAAACCCCCAAGACATTCACACCCAAAGTTCAGTCTGTTGACACTTTAAATCATCTGTACCTATAACTCTCCTCGTCCTGACCGTCGAGGCACAACTCCAGCCATGTTCGCCATGTCTCAATCAGCGTATGCCTACGCGGCGCAAGCGCCGCCAGCTCCTCGCCAATTCTCCAACCACGGCACCAGCAGCGCCTTTAGCAGCTCGGCCAACCCAGATGAGGACTGGACCAAGATCTCAGACCTTGCTGAGCGCCGGAGGATACAGAACCGCATTGCCCAGCGCAACTACCGTAGGTTGCCTTCGCGGTGGAGATGAGAAGGCTTCTGGTGACTAAAAGTGTGTTTCTGCTGCAGGCAAAAAGCTCAAGCGACGCCTGGAAGAGCTCGAGAGGCGGGCCGGCAACTCGGACGGGGCCTCTTCGGGCAACGAGAAGTCGAGCACAAGTTCGACACCCAAGGCGAGCACCAAACGCACACAGCCGACCAAAACACCGAAAACCTTGCCGGCACCCGTGAAGCCCCAGGCACACGGGCAGTTCACGCCACCAATGGGTCACGACGACGAGTACCTCTTCCCGCAATCATACCACAATGAGAGAGACCGATCGCACACGCCGCCCATGTTCTACTCTCCTTCATATCCGCCTCCGCCCGAGGAGACAATGCTCCTGCCGCCATATGGCACCGTCCAGGGTTACCGGGCGCCCGAGTACCCACAATACCACATGTCACACCACAACGAAGTGCCCATAACGCTCCCTTCAATGACGCATTTCAACGACGCCATCAAGCGGGAGCCGTCGGGTAGCTACGAGGACAACATGCCATCATACATGTACAACAGCTATCTCAATCCCGTCGACATGAGCGGCAGCAATCACTCCCCCTACGAGCAAATGCCCCATGTGAGTTCCTCGCGCAGTCCAGTTCTCCCACACCCTCAACTCCACCCACTCCATCGTCCCCGAGATCACCGATAAAACTCTTGTCCATGCACCCGAGAAATGGAGAGAACAAGGTTGCTGATGGGTGTGCGGATACAGACTCCTCCTCTGTCACACTCTTACGACCACTCGGCCAATTGTTCGGACTCTGGAAGCTACGAGTATCCAACAACGCCGCTGTCGATGCCTGGTTCGCCTGGCTTGGCTTCACAGTAGCCATGAGTGTGTGTCACTCTATTTTGGACTTTCTCTCTTCTTGTCATAAACTTTTTTCATATATTTTCAGTCGAAATTTTTTCCTTGTGGGAATGGGTTCCTGTTATCTCTGGAGCGAGCGAACGGAGCTCTTAGGTACTATTGGCATGAAGGAAACGGGCATCTTATCGGGGGCGCAAATTCTTAGTTTTTCCTTTTGGGCGAGTCAACGGCGTCCAAGGCGTAATTGGATGGGGATGAGATCCATGACTGATTTCTATACACACAAACGTCTCCTCTTCAGAGAGGGCTATTGGGTTTAGCGCGCGCTGGGTAAAAAGAACACAGGCGGCTTTTTCACAGGTTGAGGTCTAGAAGATAGGATGGATACCTATGTAGTTCATGCTAGGTAGCGAGACAATTCAGGAGCAATGCATCCAAAACCAACTTGATTTCCGAATCTGATGCCAGACAGGAATTGACAAGTCAAGCCCTCGTGATCATGCACATAACTTTTCCCCTCCTATCAGCCTAGCTCGCTTTGCGTTTGCATGTCCCGAGTCGACTCGGCGTTTGAGTGGGCGAGACGAGGTGCCTGCACGGGACCGCTTCGATCGATCCACTTACCCGTCACTTGTCACTTTTCCTCCTCCCTCTCCTGTCAGAGAGCCGCCGGCAAACTACACAATTTCCGACTCCGCGCGGGACTTACTGCAGTTGATTGATGCGCTGTTCCCACTTCCCCCCTTCCATAACCACAGGTAGTTAATCTAGCTATCTCGGACCAGCATGGACCTTGCGGAGGGAATGAACTCACTACGTAACTAATGACATCCGCCTGAGCCCAAGCCCGCTCCCGCGCCCGCTCCGCCTCTTTTCCAATACTCCCTCCCCACCCATCCATCCATCCAATTGCCCAGCACTGTCCACCAAACAGGTCCGGTAGACAAGACGGCCGCGCGCACACGCAAAAATACGGGCCGGAGAGTTAGGTTAGTTTTGTGGGCAATGAGTGTTGCGTGTGTCGACTACCTAACCTAGGTAAGGTGGCCGAAGGGACCGACCGAGAGGGGACCGAAGCGAACCGTACCGTAATGGACGGCGCCAATCAATGAAGCAGGACCCAAGTTTGCAGCACGGGTACGAATACGTTGCAGAGTCACAAAAACCCACCGATGGGATGGGTTTTGGCTTTGGGGGCAACGAATGCGATGGATCGAGGAGGTACTTGGTCCTCATCTACACTTACCTAGGGTAGGTACCTACGCCCTTGAGTTTCTTTTTTTCCATACGTTTTCTGTGTGGCCTTTTTTTCTCCCCGCCATGTCATCGATCATATTCGTCGGG
>Ga0247765_1000378_pt1 | contig 35863 bp, 37 predicted proteins | sample UWRJL106311C6_FD_179949 | JGI IMG/M metagenome (GOLD analysis project Ga0247765, IMG submission 179949) | Plant litter microbial communities from Arlington Agricultural Research Station in Wisconsin, United States - UWRJ-L106-311C-6 | ecosystem: Environmental > Terrestrial > Plant litter >...
CACTCCAAAAAAAAAAAAAAAATCGATATGGCGCGGGCAGAATCTCCAGCAGCCCAGTTCATACATACTCTCTAACCTCTCCGCGGCTTCTTTGCCAAACTTCAAATTTGATTCATTCTCGGTTGCTGCCGATCGTAAGCATCGAAGCAAAATGTCGGCAATTCCCGACCCCACTATCGACCTTGACTGGTCGGGCTACGTCGGCTCGATCCAGGAACATTTTCGCGCTCAGGCCGAGGCGCATCCCGAGCGAACTTGCGTTGTTGAGACGAAATCGTCCAAAACCGCCGAGAGAAGCTTTACCTACCGTCAGATATACGAGGCCTCCAACACACTGGCATGGCATCTGCATAAGGCTGGTGTCACCAATGGCGATGTGGTCATGATCTGGGCCCACCGGTCCGTCGATCTGGTGGTTGCCCTGATGGGCATTCTGGTGCGATGGCGTTTCTGTCTGAATCATTGCCTTGCATCTATACTAACCTTGCGCCTTGCAGTCTTCGGGTGCCACCATGACCGTTCTTGACCCCGCCTACCCTCCGGCCCGACAACAGATCTACCTCGAAGTCTCACAACCCCGTGCCCTCCTACGAATCGGCCGTGCTACCGACGAGAACGGCCCATTGGCCCCCTTGGTGCAAAAGTACATTGACGACGAGCTTCAGCTGAAGGCTGAGGTGCCAGAGCTTCGGCTTCGCGACGATGGCTTCCTGTACGGGGGCGAGGTGGATGGCAAGGACATCTTCGCTGATGTCAGGGCCCTCGCATCCTCACCACCTAAAGTTCTAGTCGGTCCCGATTCCAACCCGACCCTCTCCTTCACATCTGGTAGCGAGGGGCGGCCGAAGGGCGTGCTTGGTAGACACTACAGTTTGGCTTACTACTTCAACTGGATGGCCAAGCGCTTTAATTTGTCCTCGGAGAGCAGGTACACTCTTCTTTCAGGTATCGCCCACGATCCTGTTCAACGAGACATCTTCACGCCTCTTTTCCTGGGCGCCCAGTTACTGGTGCCATCCAGGGAAGACATCCAGCACGAGAAGCTTGCCGAATGGATGCACGAGCACAAGCCCACCGTGACACACCTTACCCCTGCCATGGGTCAGATCCTCGTTGGCGGTGCCTCCGCCGAATTCCCCGCCCTCGAGCACGTCTTTTTTGTTGGTGACGTTCTGACCACAAGAGATTGTCGTGCTCTCCGGCGATTGGCTATCAACGCCAACATTATCAACATGTACGGCACCACGGAAACGCAACGGGCCGTCAGCTACTACGAGATCCCTAGTCGGGCAAGAGATCCGGACTTTCTGGACAAGCTAAAGGACACCGTGCCAGCAGGGACTGGAATGCACAACGTTCAGCTCCTTGTCGTCAACAGGGAGAACCGTGAGGAGCAGTGCAAGGTCGGCGAGGTGGGCGAGATTTATGTCCGGGCAGCCGGTCTTGCAGAGTAAGTGGTCTAACGCCGTCAGGTGCTTTGACATTGCTGATCAATATGCAGACGGTACCTCGGAGACGATGCACTAAACCAGCAGAAGTTTGTCAACAACTGGTTTGTTAACAACAACCAGTGGGCCGAGGCCGACAAAGCTGCAAGCAAGGATGAGCCCTGGCGTAAGTACTACCTGGGCCCACGGGATCGGCTTTACCGAACTGGCGATCTGGGTCGTTACTTGGAGTCCGGTGATGTGGAGTGCGTTGGGCGAGCCGACGATCAAGTCAAGATTCGTGGATTCCGCATCGAGTTGAATGATATTGACAGCAACTTGAGCCAAAATCCGCTTATCCGTGACTGCAAGACCCTTGTCCGCAGAGACAGGAACGAGGAGCCTACGCTGGTCAGTTATATCGTTCCAGAGGAAAAGGAGTGGCGTCGGTGGCTGCATGACCGCGGCCTCGCCGATACCGAGGACGAGGGTGTGGAGATGGGCCCTGTCACGGTGTACCTGAAGAAATTCAGGAGGCTCCAAACTGAAGTTCGGGAACATCTCGAGACACGGCTTCCCACCTACGCCGTACCAACCATTTACATCGTCCTTAACAAGCTCCCCCTGAATCCAAACGGGAAGGTCGACAAACCCAACTTGCCCTTCCCCGATGTCGCCGAGATGGTAGAGGATGCGACTGAGGAAGATGAGAAGAACTGGGAGTCACTTACCGATACCGAACGTAATGTTGCCCAGCAATGGGCTGACGTCATTCGCGGCTTGAACCCCAAGACGGTCAAGAGAGAGAATGCTTTCTTTGACCTGGGTGGTCACAGTCTGTTGGCCCAACAGTTCTTGCTCACTGTGCGGAAGAAGATTGGCGCCGATGTCTCCATCAACACCCTGTACGAACACCCAAGCTTGGCCGGTTTCAGCGCTCAGGTCGACAAACTCCTAAAGCATGAGGGCGGCAGCGTTGGCCCCGAAGCTGCCGAGGACGCCTATGCCCAGTCCCTGGATGAACTTCTGGGCCAGTTGCCGGAGAAGTACCAGACAGCCAACCCCGCCGCGCTGGATTCTGCCGAGACACTCACCATCTTCCTTACTGGCGCGACGGGCTTCTTGGGGTCCTACCTGGCCCGGGACATCTTGGACCGTACCTCCCGTAATGTCAAGCTGATTTCTCACGTGCGAGGCGTCAAGGAGTCTGGTGCTGCCTTGGAGCGACTTCGCCGGTCCCTGCAAAGCTATGGCTTGTGGAAGGATGCCTGGGCCGACAGGATCAGCGCTGTCGTGGGTGATCTATCACAACCTCAGCTGGGTCTTGACGAGGCTACGTGGAATAGATTGGCGCAAGAGGTCGACGTGGTGATCCACAATGGCGCTATCGTACATTGGGTCAAGCGGTACCAAGATATGATGGCATCCAACGTCTTGTCTACCATTGACGCCATGAAGCTCTGCAATGAGGGCAAGCCCAAGGCGTTCTGCTTTGTCAGTTCTACAAGTGTTCTTGACACCGACTACTACATTGCCCTGTCAAATGCTCAGGTCAGCACCGGCCAAGGAGCTGTCCTTGAGGACGATGACATGAATGGCAGCCGGACTGGTCTGGGCACAGGATACGGACAAACCAAGTGGGTTTCAGAGCAGCTGGTCCGGGAGGCAGGCAAGCGAGGTCTATTGGGGTCTGTTGTCCGTCCTGGATACGTGCTCGGAGATTCGGCGACAGGCGTTTGCAATCTTGACGACTTCCTTATCCGTATGCTGAAGGGCTGTATCCAGCTTTCGACTCGGCCGCGTATTGTCAACACCGTCAATGCTGTACCTGTCAACCACGTCGCCAGGGTAGTGGTAGCGTCGGCACTGAACCCACTCCCGGGTGGAGTCCACGTCGTTCACGTCACAGCCCATCCTCGTTTGCGCATGAACGAGTATCTCGCCATCTTGGAGTACTATGGCTTTAAGACTCCCGAAGTCTCATATGCCGAGTGGAAGGAGGAGTTGGAGAAGTTCGTGTCGGCCGGTGCCCTAGAGAAGGACCAAGAGCAGCATGCTCTGATGCCGCTGTACCATTTCTGCATGAATGACCTTCCCGCAACGACAAGGGCTCCCGAAATGGACGACCGGAACGCAGTGACCATTTTGAAGGCTGACGCTGACAAGTGGACTGGTGTCGATGACAGCACGGGCCACGGTGTTAGCAGAGAGGACGTGGGTAGATATCTCAGCTATCTCGCTGAGATCAAGTTTATTGCCAAGCCGACAGGGAGGGGTCGACAACTGCCTGCTGTCCAGTCGGAAGTGCTCCAGGCTGTAGCAGCTGGAGGCGTTGGCGGGCGTGGTGGTGCGCACTAGACTTTTTTCGGGATGTTTTGGTAACTAGATGGCTCGACAAAGGAACAACGGACACTTGATCTTTTATGATGTATTCTTTGTAGATGCTTCCATGGGGTTTTCTTTGGAGTTTAAAACATTTTCTTTGCCGTCTGCATTTGTGTTGTTCACGTTAGACCCAACGCTCCCTGAGGACCTGGGCGGTTATGGAATAGTGGGTGTAGAAGGGGATGAATTCTCCAGGATCTAGGTGCCAGCTTCCTGGGCCCTGGGGTAGGTATACGGTGACTGCCTCCTGATTCTTCCTCCACCAACAGACCGCTGGTTACCCACTCGTGGTGGCCCTCGTTTACGTATGTGGTCTATCAAGGGGCTGTGTCAATCTTCCTAACTTTGAGGGTCGTATTTCAAAATCCGATTCAAGTGGGTGCTCCACTCCGCTCTTTGTCTCGGTACCGGCGGTGCCCGGCCTGTGCGAAATTTTCGAGATATGACGCCTACTACTACTACGACGACGACGACTACAGTATGAAAGCCATTACACAATTTTTTTAACCCCTCACTCGAACCATGCCCGACTCTCTATCCGGAAACTAGTTCATTCTTCGGATGCATTTGTCAGTCTCATCCCCCCTCTCGGATACAAACACTCGAACTGATGCCTCCTTGGCCAGACACATTCAAGATACATGTGCTCGACCAAAGAGCATGCGACAGCATCTGTGATCTCTCCCGTGAGAAGAAGCGACTGATTAGGCCAGACAGGTCACCGTCGTGGGTATGTAGTTTCACGCTCATGAAAAAGTTGAGCCACACCCCAGTGCCGCGTCGAACCGAAGCTGGTACAGACAAGTACCTACCTACCTACTTAGGGACTGCTGGAACGGTAATTTGGATTGAATTCAGAAGCAGCCGATTCAAAACTATATATATCGCTAATACCTTTAACATGACTAGGTAAGTACCTAACCTTAGTCGCGTCTTCCATCAAAAAAGATCACACTCGGCAATCCAGCCCAGAATTCCGCTCTCAGTCGCTTCTCATGATTCGTGAGAAAAGAAAAAGAATGAAAAGAGAAGAAAAGAAAAGACTCTGCAAACCTAATCCTTTGTGTACACCCATCCATCAATCCTCAGGAGGACGCCTCTTCGCCAGGAAATGGTCTGAAGGCGATCCTGAGCGCGGCCGCTTCGCAGCTCTGGGACTCTGAAGTCTAGGACTCTGAGGTCTGGGACTCTGAGGTCTGGGACTCTGAGGTCTGGGACTTTGAGAAGAATACCCGCTTCCTAATGGCGGACTCAAAGTAGGCAACACCGAAGAAGAATCCGAATCCGAGTGCAGCGGTGTAGGGTTGGGAAACCAAGGAGAAAACCCGTTTAAAGATGACCACCCCAAATCAAGCGAGCTGGCATAAGGCAGCTGTGTATGAGAATGTGGGTGCGGTGGAACCCAAGCAGAATGCCCGCTTAAGAATGATGACCCCAGCGGCGTATGCTGTAGCCCCATTGCTCCTAAACTCGGCACCGGTAAAGGTAACCGTAAAGACTCGGGTATGGTTGTCGCAGTGTCTCCATCGGATGGACCGGCAGAGCGAGGCGGTGGTGGCTCTATGCTGTTGATGAGTCCCGAAGTATTCCTTGTGCCAGCGGGAACCGGGGAAAATTCCTGAAGCAACAACGGGAGTGGCTGCCCCGGCGGCCTCGAAGGGATTTCTGGTGAGCGACGCCGTGGTGATTGCGTACTGCCGGTATTGGGCGTGAGAAGTTTTGGGGGATGACTTGACTGTACCGGCGTTGTTCGGTCGGCACTGGGTGTGGCAGAGTTAATGGGAGTGAATCTTGAGGAGCGACGCCGTGGCGGTTGCGTACTGCCGGTATTGGGTGTGGGAATGCTGGTACTGGGTATGGGGGAGTTAATGGGGGTGATTGAGGAGCGGCGCGGCCGTGGTTGCATACTGCCGGTATTGGGTATGGGAGGTCTTGAGGGATGACTTGGCGGTAATGGCCCTGTTCCGTTGGTATTGGGTGCGTGAGAGTCAATGGGAGTGAATCTTGAGGCCCTATACTGCGATAGCCGTGCGTTGCTGTCGTTGGGCGGAGAAGGGGTTCCCTCAACTGGATTGACCTCTCCGGGGTTGCCCGAACCGGCTGCTGTGTTGTCCTGGGCCGTGATAGCATCAGTGTTCGTGGCGGCTCTCCAGATTCTCCAGGTCGGGTATGTAGATTGGCCAGTGGGAGCATCCGTGGTCTGGCGGACACCGTTGGGAGCATCCGTGGTCGGGTGGACACCGTTGGGAGCATCCGTTGTCGGGTGGACACCGTTGGGAGCATCCGTTGTCGGGTGGACACCGTTGGGGAGAGAGCTTCCGGACATGGCGATCAATGGGATGTTTGCGTGCGCAAGGAATACTAGAAAGAAGATAGATGTTGGACGGGGTCTGGGGCGTGAATGATTAGGGATTGATACTGGCATCTATCTCCCTCCCTTGTAAATGATGACCTCCAAAAATGGTCTCGGTGTCTAAGAAAAACCTGACGGGACTGGAGTTGGGCGCGCTCCTTTGGTTCCTTCCTGATCTTGTATTGTCGAGGTAAGAAGTCACGAGGCGGCTCTGTCCAAAGTAGGCAGGTTAGACCTCCTGCGCTCTTGCCTCACATGCCCTCTCAATGTGCTGTCTTCCTGCACGAGCAGTAATGCTAAGCTAGCGCCGCCATTCAACGTACCCTCCCCCGAAGGGGCGGCAACTTTTAGCAAGAACAGCCGCGCAGAGAAATAAACGATTCTACCTATATACCTTCGATGCGAGCGAACGCACCACTGAATCGAGCAAAGCACGAAAGAAAAATATTGTAAAAACACTGCAACAAACGCTTGATTTCGGGCACTGGGAAAACTGAATCTGACTAGCTCATACTAGCTGCCCATAGAATAGATAGATACCTACCTCTTTCATCACAGGTACGGAACTAGCACGCCCAAGAATGCACCTTTCTCCTTCACCGTGCGGCTTCACAGCTTTCCCCCCATTGCCCGCAAATACCGTACCAGATCACGGTCCTTTCATCCACCACCAATCCTCAGCCTGCCATCCCCAATCCTCTCTCATAGTCACCAGAGTTAGTCGGGTGGGTACCTAGTTAACGCCGTCTCTGCTCCTCTCTAGAGCCCGGGCTCGAACTCTGTCCCGCTCCTGCATTTGTGTTTCCACTACCGCTGTCCTGCGCCCGTATAACCATTACCGAGTTGCCGTCCTTGGCCTCGACTTCGACCTCGCTGTTGGCCCCTCCGTTGCCCCTGACTCTGACCCCTCCGTCGCCCCCGACTCTGACTCTGCCTCTGACTCTGACTCTATCCTTGAACTTGTCCAGACCCTGTAGCTCCAGCTCCAGCTCCAGGCGTAGGCGACGATGGAAATGGACCGCGGCACGGGGCTACTTCTAGAACTAGACCCCAATACCGACCCCGAATTGGAATGCGTGAAGTCGCCGTTGTACATGTCTGCCTGTGTCTGAGCCGGGTAGGCCGACTGGCATGATGCGTTGTTGTTTTCGTAACCGTTGTTGTGTGCAACGAATCTGGGCACACGAAATTTCCTTTTTCGTACCTCGCCCATGTAACATTGTTCACCCCCGGCTCAGGTCCAGCTCAGGATTGGCTCAGAGTATTGGCTCAGGCTTGCTCACCTTTGCTCAACATAAGTACCATTTTCGGGCAGGCTGCGCCACAACAGGCTGAATTGCTTCCAACTAGCCGAATTGGCCCAGAATCGGTTCGATATATAGAGATAGCCAAGACGGGTCCCCATTTCTGAAAATAAACAGTTTCGCCTTTACACCTAGTGTCTTTCATGTTGCTTACCTGACCACTAATGTCAGAAACGCTACCCACTGGATTTGAAGGGGCTGCAACTGCTTGGTTACTTGTTCGGGTTCCCTCTGGCTTTGCCAGAGCGCTCCTATTATAGATGAGAAATAGTACTCCTTATCTGTCATGATGCCGTCAAGTAGTACACTGGACTTGTGTGTTTTTCAAGTCCTTTCGATTCTGTTTCTGCCGTCTACTCTTCTACAGCTTTCTGCCACTTCATCAAGTCCCTTCTTCCAGCTCCTTGACAATACACTTATAACGATGGCTAACCCCCTAGATGTGTATTAGCATCTTGTCGCTCACGATGCGCTCCAAGTCGGTTGATCCATCCGAAGCAATAGTATACACGCTATGATTGCCCCTTGCGAAGCTCTGGAGAACGGCAAAACCAATACCACTTCCTTGAAGAATACGGCCAATCCGCATGTGTACATCAAGTATGTCCGGGTCAGGCCGTGGGACGTTAGCATCTTCCTGGGCAACGATAACAAAAGCCGGCAGCAATTTTTGCACATGGTATGAATCCTCATCCAAGATCTCCATGCGGTATTTGTGCTCCTATCCATATATGTTAGTGGTAACTTGTGAATTAGGAATATAACATACCTCGTTCGTAGCTTGGAATCCAAACGTAAACTGACCAAACTCTTCGTGAAGTGATGAGGCTAATGTGATGGCATTTCCCGGCTGGTGGACCGTATCGGGCCCAATCTTGTTCTTCAAGACTGGGAAATACTGGTAAAGTGCCCACCATATCGTCGCCTTGTTCTTGGTATACGTAGCATTCTTCTCCTCGAACTTTCTAAGCGCGAACGGTAGAATATGCGAGCATTGTGTTTTGGTTTTTCCAGCGCCCTTACGTTTGCCTGGAGGCATGTTGCCATAGGCTGCTGAGTCGATGGCGCCTGAGACAACACATCGATTTCCATCTCTGCGGAGACACTCTTCCTTCAGCCACTTCTGTCCTGGGTTCCGGGTCGATCCTTCAATCTGTGTCATGGCCAATTCGATTTCGAACGCTGCCGACTGGTTGGGCGAAGGTGTAACTGGGGGCTGTTTGCCACCAGCAGCAGCCACTACAGTAAAGCGTTAGTATACGGTAAGTGGACTAATAGGGTATAATATAAACATACTAGGCTTCAGAATCGCGTCGGTGAGGAGATTGCGCAGTTGGCGCAGTTGGTGGGGATTCTCGGCGAAGTTGTAGATCTCGGATTGCAACGTTGACAGACCTTGGCCAGACAGATGATCGACAAATGCCCGTAGCACCTTGGCAGTATCGTCGCTGGCATGGATTGGCTGGTATTCGCTCAGCACGTTGCTGACAATTTCAACCGCATTTTGTTGGATGATCGGGCTTGGGGGCAGCGATGAGAGAGCCGCGGAAGACTGCGATCCAGATCGTCCCGGATGCAGCGCTATTTCTGGCAGGCCTGCCAATGGATCGTCATCCCAGAAGAATGCCATGGCGAATGTGTGCGTAGTGGAGAAAAAAGCGCGGCAATGTTTACGCAATTGCGATGAAAAGTGCGCCTCGCTGGCGGCTACCACATGCAAAATTGCTTGCTGGAAAAGTGGGTTGCGGAGGACAAGTCGTTGAGAGGGCCCGGCATTTTTTTTTTGCGTTTAGCGTCTCAGTATTATTTGATAAAAGTTATTGCCCGGTCCAGTCAATCCCTTCGATTTTGATAAAGCGATAGAAATATTGTCAGGGAAGGCTTCTCCTCTCTCTAGCGGTAAATAGATGCTGCTGAATTGAACCTTGACCTGCATCAGACCGTCTTTTGGTTTCTGGCTTCTTCAGCCCTAAGAGCGGGCCATGCTTTTTTGTACTTCCCCGGTGGTTTCCAGTCCTGATGGAGTTCCACATGCCTCATGGTATCATGGTAGGTAGGACCTGAGGAAGTCAATACGGCAGTTTCGTCCTGTAGGCAAAAACACTATGAAGCCATGTTTGATGATCCGGTGATACAGCGCCGGAAACCGTAAACCGGGGCAGAGCGAGGCACTAAGACAAGGAATCAAATAGTTACGATTATTCCAGGGTAGGTAGGTAGGTACATCCAAAAAGAAAGAGAGGTGCAATCCCAATACTGCCATACAGGACTGGAGGTCACCCCCAAGTGTTGCTTGAAGTGTGAGGGTGGGTGCACGCGTGTTGCTATCTCCGATACAATTGGCTCTTTAGAGGCAGCACAACTCACGCAGAATCCCAACTCATTATGCCTCAACTTTAGAAATTTGCAACCAAGAGACATAACTGATTATTCCCGGATATAAAACCATGCTAGTATACAGAACCCATCACTTTCCCATTATATAGTTCTCTGCCCATTCACCTACCTATCCATCCCCGTCAGATCATTCTCAAACCCTGTCACCATCATATACCCAAACTCACTCGCCTCTGTACACTTTTTCGCCATATCCACCCTCCCTGTCTCCTCATACGCCTGCGCCAATCTCCGCAACGACGCCACCACGTGAATCGTCATCAATGACGCATCCCCCGACGTAGCCCACATACCCACGGGATCCCAATCTGCGTCCACCTCCAGCGGCACCTTGAATCCAAAGTTGCGCAGCACGCGCAGCCCGTACTTGATCACCTTGGCCCAGTTCTTCCTCCCGCGGTGTGCACCCACCAGCCAGTTGCATGGGTAGATCAACGTCAAACGCGGCAGGTGAAGCGCATCGTACACTTCTGGCTCGTGGAGCTCCTCCAGCTGCTTAGCAAGCCGATCAACAGTGCGGATGGTGGAGTCAGGGATGATGCCCTTTGTGGGAAGCTTCTTGTTGCAGATCTTCTCGACGGTCTTGAGCGCCTCCTTGCGCTTGGCGAGCATGGTGTCGGAGCCGCGGCGCTCGCCGGTGCAGAGCGTGCAGTTGCAATCGAAACCCCAGCTCTCTGAGTACTGGCGGTTGCGGATGTCGACGAGAGATTTGACTGGGACGTATTGCTGAAAGATCTCCTCGCCGATTTTGATATCGCGCGTTGCTCGGCTGATGAGCATGTCGCCGAGGAAGGATCGCATTGAGTTGGCCACGCAACTGTGATTCATGTTGCTGGCATGGATCCAGAGGCCCTTGGCCTGTTTGCCGCTGCCGCTATCAAGCTTGGTGTCGTCAAGGGTGGACAAGGGCAAACTGAAGCAGTTCTTGGTGCGGAGTCCTTCGACGAGAAAGACGTCAACAATGGACACACCGTCGACAAACGTACCCTCTAGCCCGCTTCGTTGGTAGTCGCCTGGGTGCAGCTGGAGAACTGTCTTTGCTAACGAGGGATTGTCGTAGAGTTGTCGGACTGTCATGGCGTAGAGAGCAGCCGAAGCACGAGCTGGTTCGTATTGATTTGGCATGAGCGTTGCCTTCTCGACAAAGACAATCTCGCCTGCCTTGATGTCTTCGGCGGCGAAGATGCCTCGGCCGTGATGGGGAGACTGTTTGACCACAGTCCGGCGAGTGAACGAGCCATTGTCCAGGTGGACGTTTTGTGGACTGAGCCGCTTATACATCGCCTTGAAGTCGTACTCACCCGTCTCCTCCTCGTGGAGGCGGGCCAGGACGCGTTCATACTCCTTCTTTACTCCGCTGCCGCTGGGATTTAGCTCGAATGCCTTTGACAAGTATTCCCTGCTTTCCTGGTACTCGCACAATCCGTACGCAGCACGGCCGGCGTTGTAGTACGCCTTCCAATCTGAAACTGTCCCAGTCCTTGACGCGAGAGAGTCGGCTTTGGTAGAATCGTATCGACCGAGGAGGAGGTTCGTCCCCGCTCGCTTGGTGTAGATGGGTGCTTTGAAAGTATCGTCGGTTGATTCTTCTAGAGCTTCGGTGTAACTGCAAAGAATCAATCACAAGGCCTTAATCCCTCACCAGAAAGGCACTTACCAAAATACTGCAGTGGGAAAGTCCTTTTCCAAAAACGCCGTGTCTCCCGCTTTTCTCCAGTCCTCTGCTGTCTTCAGCAGTGGCCCTAGACGCAATGATTCCGGGATGATTGGATCTGTGAATCTCAAGAGAATCACATCGGATGGGTGATCAACGCAAATCATGAAATCGTTCTCGGACCCATTGAACTTGTAATATGGCTCCTTGACCGCTACTATGCAGCCTTCGGGAACTCCTGACAGGATCGATGAGTCACCCTGGTTGTAGATGGCCAACTTGTCGGCATTGCCGAATTCGTCCTCGACAATACTGACAGCCCCTGCGCCAACAAATGGTGGACTGATCACCTTGACGATGATGCCCTTACCACGATGGTGAGTTTCAACACGCAGTTCAGTCAGGGGTATCTGAGATTTCGTTAGCATCTTCTTCTGGTTGAGCGGTGGCGTAAAGTCTTTTACAATTTCAACTTCTCTGATAGACTTTGTAGATGCCGGGTAGGCTTCTGTCATAACCGGCTGCTTGACCGGCCGGGGTGCGTCCGGGGACAGGTCTTGCTTCTTCAGATGCGACTTGTGCGTTTTTGTCAACTCCTCCCTCGTCAACCTCCTAGGAGGCAAACCCCCGACTAACTCCTTCGGTGGGCCCGCCATGATGGGTGTGGAGGCGACGGCCATTGTGGGCAGTGTTGTGAAGACGGGAGTTCTCGGGAAGGAGTGTAAACAAAAGGGGCTGCGGTCAGCAGTGTTCAACCTGCAGCCGGCAATCACACCACACGGCGAATATTATACAAGCAGAAAGCTGTTGGAAACCAAGATTGAAGTCGGGTTTGCCTAGGTTTAAAGCAATGTGGCATTCTCGGAGGTGAAAGAGCCGCATGGCTGAATCCAACCTAGGGGGCTGGGCATAATAGCCGGGGCGTGCCCAGACTGCGGAGTTGTCGACTGACGAATTGACAGCATTGACGAATGACCCCAGCCGGAAATTGCCCACGAGCCCCGAAATCTGGGGTTCAAGCGGGTTTCCGGAACACGCTGCCGCTAGATCTCCAGTAGAGGATTAATTGCAAGATCAAGCACCGACCGCCACACCTAGTGCTCGCACTAACAGTACCGAAACGCCGGGCGATATTGGCGTTCCCCACTGTGTGTTACGTGTGTCTGAAACCATTGATTTCAGTTCGAGATTGACTTGATGACAGGCCATTCTAGGACATTGAAAATTCCGAGCTTCAATTGGTATTGTAGATCCGGAATCCGTCTGAATGTCGATGCTCCAGGTCAAATCTTTCGCCACATACCGGCAGCGGATCGGTGAGCTACCCTCAAGTCAAGTAACACCCAGCACACTGCACAATGAAAGATCGATTGCCAGGACACCCTTCCAACAACCTCCGAGGGTGGCGGCTAGTTTGCTTTAGCGGGACGTCTCATGATGACAGACCGGAGGGATCCTGAGGGCAAGGGTCCACCGAGCTCGAGGGCGTTATTCTCGCCCCAATTACGACCTTCAGGTTTGGTGGCGCCCCATCTCTCTGTGATTTTGAAGTCCATGACCTTGACATCCTGGAAGCCATACAGCTTGTAAAGGGGGTATCCGTACGGAGAAGCCTCAAGCCAGCTTTCAAGACCCAGCTTGTCTGCCAGTTCGACGCCCCAACGAACCAAGGCAGATCCAGCACCCAACCTCTGGCGGCTCGGGGCACAGACAAGAGCTTTCAAATCTGCCTCGTTTTAGTAAGAACCCTCCAGATCCTGGAGAAGAAAATACCTACAGAGATGGGCATCACCTCGCACCAAATGCCTGAGATGGCGATGCAGTTTGGCAATGAACCAATTGTACATCTCCAGATTGGAACCCTCGCCTAACATGTCGGCCGTCATGACGGGCTCGACGTTCCACACCTCTTCGGGCAGCGGCTCGCGCCGAAGGACCCACTTCGCCCAGGCAACCACTTCACCGGGTCCGTCTTCCGGGCCGTCTTCCGGCAGTAGTTCCGCAACAACTAGCAGAGTCTCGGTGTGGGAGCTATGCTTTTCGCCTGGAGGAGGGAAGAAGCCGGCTGCTGTGTTGGCAATGGCTTTCGGGTTGACTGGCGGGGGGTGAATTAGCTGTCCAATGATATCTTCCCCGAATGCTGCAAAGTCGATCTCGGCCATGGTCCTTGCATCGGCCGGTGCCGCATTGCGGACGCGGATACGGGCTTTGGAAGCCGCCATTTTCGAGCCGACAGACAGAGACCCTGAAGTGGTTCGCATCGAGACAGGAGTCGAACTATTTTGGATACTGTGAGTCACTTATTGACAGACTGGAGAGTTGGGTTGTGTAGCGGCAACAGTCGGCAAAATAAATCTGCAGCGGGCTGGAGGAGTTGGTTCATCGCGGGGAATGGTGTGGGGTCGTCTCGGGGTTCTGGAACTACCATTGACAGGGACATCCCTATTCGCGACGGGCCGACAGGTGACTTTAGGTGGTGTTACTATGTCTAGCATTACTAAAGTGAGCGAGGTCTATTTGAGAGACGACGGCTCAACCAGATAACAGGACTCTAGCACGTTCATCTCAAGTTTGTTCGCGTTCATCTCGAAAATGATGGCCCAGTTGGGGGTTCGTCCAGATGCTGGCGTGGAAAAATCTTGGCACGCATAAGCGTTGCTTAGTCATGCGGGCTGTCCAATCATCTGCCCCTTTTTCATCAGCATGGAGCTTGTCTTTCCCGCGATTGGGGAAGCACCAGAAGCTCCAAGAGACATCAACAGCTGCCGAAGATCGTACGACACAGCCTATTCTTTCAACATGGCGGGTTCCAAGACCACCATTCTGCTCTCCATCCCTTTTATGATAGTTGGGTTTCTGCTGAGTCGCGCGCCCTACAACATGGTCACTCTTCCACCGAGCAAGTACTGGGCCGATGGGCCCATGAAATTGATCACGACTCCGCAGTTCCAGACGAAGAAGGTCCGAAGAAGCCGGCGCAGAGAAATCGAGTCCAGCATTGGCTAACCACACCCATCGCAGACCGATCTTTTTACATCAGGGGCAACGCACATGGCTCTGCTACATAACTCGATCCTTCGCGGGTACAATTCCATCTTCCATCAAGCCCTCGTCGTCGCCGACAACGACAAGGCCGATTTCATTGGTTATAGTCTCGCCTGGCACAAGTTCGTAAAGTCGCACCACGACGATGAGGAGAACACTCTCTTTACCAAAATCGAAGAGACTCTTGGAGACAAGACGGTGTTTGACGAGACGCATAAGGAACATGGTGGGTAGCTTGCTGTCGCGTTGTGGAATGGGTACAACTGACACAGGCTCCAGAGGCTTTCCTTGGTGGACTCGCAGAGTTCCAGAAGTACCTGAGCGGGCTCAAATCCTCGTCTGAATTCTCCGGAGAGGAGCTTGTCCGAATTATGAAGACTTTCCAAGAGTCATTCGAGAGCCATTTCCACAGCGAGATTTCGACGATCGCGAAGCTCGCCGACCACCCGAACGCTCCGAAGGAGGGCACGCCGGAGCAGGTCGCTGCATCAGCGTCCTTCAAGGCTTGGGGCAAGAGTACGGTAACAAAGGCTGGTGTGATAGACGTCGTGCCCTTCTTCCTCCTCAACTTGGACCGCACTGTCGAGGATGGCATGTGGGCGAACTGGCCGCCCATGCCTGCCCCTATTAAATGGGGCCTGATCAATATTGCCGGCGCGTTCCACTCGGGCTGGTGGAAGTTTGCTTCGTGCGATGCTGCTGGAAAGCCGCGGGAGTTGTGGGCTTTCCAGGCCGCCCAGGCGAAGGCTCATTACGAGGCCAAACCATGATGGCTGGACCATTACGGTACAAGATCGTCCTTGATGTCTGCCGAGATAAGACTGGAGAGCACGGAGTTTTGGGTACTGACTGTTCCAGGGATCTAGCGAATCAAGTGTGTCATGATCTACTCTCCCATGCCCAGTGTCCTCCGTATGCAGTTTGCCGGCCAGGTTGCGCTTGCTATCGTCTTCCGACTTGGCCTAGCCCTCGCTGCCTAGGTCTTTCCATGCCTGGATCTTTGACTGCGCCCAGCAACAACGAACAGCCGAGCTGTATCTCAACCACCAAAAACCCATGCACTCTCTCTGACAGACCTACCGAACGCCCGCTCCAGACTAAGTTACATTGATGCCCGCCAAATTCTTGATCGTGTCCATGGGGAGGACCTGGCTACCATCTTACTTCTGGCGACAGAACATTCGCCCTTCCCGTTCCCGTTCAGGGGAATCTTCTCGCACACCCACGCCTGGGGTCCCTTGCTATCATGCTTGGCTCGATAATCCCAGTCAAGATTATGTTTGCACATCCCGACACTGGCATACCAGTTGCGGGAACCTGTATTACCATCGTCTTCTCGACTTTCTAACTAGAATTCTTTCTGTTCTTGCTCAAGCCTACGATCGCTGTCTGGTTGCCATGCAAAAGCACAGGTTTAGCCCAGCCTCTTGGAGCAGTGCGTTCGGGCGAAGACTTTACGATACAGATCATGGCGGCATACACCTTGCTGATGCGAGCCTTCGGTTTGATTGTCGGAAGGAGACGGACGGAGCCCACGCAGGGGTTTTGATAGGTTTGCAATGTCCTACAACGCCTGTTACATGATCTCGATCTTGGTAGGCTCTTACACTACGTTCTACGCTTTCCAGCGGGACCTTCCTTCGGGCAAGCGGGGGTTTGGGCATTGCCGATGCACGGTCGGGCATTGCTGACGCTGCAGGCCGAGGTGTCCGTGAAGTCGGAAGTTCCATCAGGTTCTCCTCAATTTGACTGCGATGGCAGGTTGTGGGGTTGAACTCCAAAATGAAGAGATGGTATAATTAGGAGCATTGATACAAAAGCAACATCACTGTCAGTGGTGATAATAAATTGAGCCCTTTCTCTAGCACCCAGCTGGGTGCTTTTTGCAGCGAGCATATCGCTTTGTTCCGAGTCCAGATGCGAGGTGCTGACAAATGCCGTCGGTCTTCACCAGCTGCGTTCTGTGGGTGAGCATGATGCGGGGCGGACCTCCAGCGCCAGCTGCGACTGAGGTTTCTGCCTGCGCCGTAGCGCTGCGCGAGCTTTGAGAGCTTCGCATCTGCCTCTTGTTTTCCGGTGACCGCATATTCCACCAGATTAGCAGAAACCTTTCCCGCAGATCATCATGTTGAGCAAACCCCGCAGCTCTGAGGGGTGCTGGACCTGTCGCCTTCGACGGAAGAAATGCGATGAGGCACGCCCGCTTTGCAACGCTTGTGCCACCCTCGAAATCGACTGTCTCTACGACGAGCAAAAGCCAGAATGGATGGACGGGGGCGAGAAGCAGAAGGCCAGGGTAGAGTGGCTCAAACTCGAGGTCAAACGCAAAGCGACCCAGCGTCGAGAGCGCCGCTATCTCCACATCCTCGAGAACGGGATGGAGTCCCTCGAGGTTTCGCATCTTGACCGCACTGATGCTGAAGATGACAGTGATCGCGCGAGCAGCGTTCCGAGCAGTATCCCACAGGCCACGCCACCCGACACCAACTCATCGGCGTCCAGTTGGGCCAGAGCGTCCACATCAGAGCCGCCAACACAGCCCGCTGAGTCCGTTGAAGAGCCGTACACCTTGATGGCTCTCCTAGCTTCACCGACAGGAGCTCCGCTCCCCCCCAACGATAACAATCCGATGGGCATCGAGGAGCGCGAGCTCAACATGGTCATGCTGTATCTCGACTACGTCTTTCCCTTCCTCTTCCCCTTTTACCGACCACGCTTGCTAGACGCCGGCCGGGGCTGGCTGTTGGTCCTCTTCTCGCGAAATAAGGCTCTTCTACACACAGCCTTGAGCTTGTCTTCGTTCTTCTTCAATATCGTCATGGACCATGCAAATCGGTGGGGAGGAAAAGAGGTTGGCGGCGACCAACCGTGCGTCAACCACAACTGGAACGAACTACAGCGGCAACAAGAGATTGCTCTCAGGGAGCTTCAATCCGAAATGCAGCGCATCATCGGTCGGGGCGTGGACGGTTACCTGGCCGAGACCAACCGCGTGCTCGCCAGCGTCATCCAGCTTCTGATGTTCGAGGTGGCCGTTGCCAACTCAGGAAACTGGGTTATGCATCTTGACGCGGCCACCGAGCTTTTCATTCTCATGTTCCGGGGACACGGCATGCAAGGGGAGGAACAAGAAACCATGTGTTTTGTCACGCTCTTGCTCAAACTCGGCCACATACCCTTCGCCTTTAGCCCAAAAAGTCATCCGTGGAGCGCTGAACAGGCATCTCTCCGTTTCTCGACGGCTTTCCTACTCGCTCTCGATACCCTTTCATCCACCACTCTCGAGCGTGCTCCCCGCTTGATAGAGTACCACCAACATCTCCTTACCGAACCCGACAAGGAGATGAGGGCCGCATTCGCAGCCCAGGAAAAGGAGTATACCTTTCCCCACATCAACCTAAAGGAGTTTGTTGGGGTTCACAACTGGGTGATCCTATCTATTGGTGAGATTTCTGCACTGGACGCCTGGAAAAAGGAGAGGAAGAAGACGGGGTCGTTGTCCGTTGCTGAATTGGTCTCACGTGCTGCCATTATCGAATGCAATCTGCGCCGAAATATCGCGGCGCTAGATATAGCCACTGAAGAAGGCCAGGACACGGATCCTTCGAAACAAGATCTCCCCCTGATAGAGCTACTGTCGCAACCCAGCGTAACCCAAGTCCAGTTGACCGAGATGGGCTCTTGGATGACTCGCATCTGGGGGCAGGCCATCATCACGTATCTCAATGTTGTCGTATCTGGATGGCAACCGGCGAACCCAGAGATTCGGTCGTCGGTTTCTCTCACGATACAACTTCTTCGCGCCCTTCCATCCTCCAGCTGCATGCGGACCCTTGTCTGGCCAGTTGCTGTCAGCGGCTGCATGGCCGCACCGGAAGAGGAGCAGATGTTCCGCGACTTGGTGGAGGCTATGGGGCCTCTGCGGTCAATTGGCACCATCTCGCAGGCGCTGTCCATAATGGAGAACGTGTGGTTAAACAGGGCAAAGATTGAAGAAAATCCTGATCATTGGGATTACGCGTCTTGCTTCAACGGCCTTGGCTTTGCATCCTTGCTTGTCTGAGCGGACACAAGCGGAACGCTGCAAAAGCATACGTGAAAATGATTCGGGTATCTCATTTACCACTGAGAATGCTGGTATGTGAATAGGCTACTGGTTTTCACCCCTATCTACATTTATTCATCTAGTATGTTTATCCTGCGAAGCTGACTCCCGAGGCAGATTGACCCAGCCCTTGCTGATACGGCAATAGCGATATTTCCCCCGATAAAATAGATAATAAGGCAGCGTCCCTAGATCCAATTACCTGGCGGTGGTGGACTCGCCTTTGGTCGGCCTGACCTACTTCGCCTTGAGCCCGCGCTTTTGTTTAAGTTGAACCCCCGTGTCGACTCATCATCTGAGCTGGGCGCCCATTCCGTTTCGTATACCGATTCTGTGTAGCCGCTCGCTGGCCGCGGGTTTGACCCGCCAATCTGCTGACCATCCCGCCCCGGTGACCGATCCTGCCCGGCGGACTTGCTCAAAGAGATGGGTATCATTCCATTGATATCACGAGGGCTGATATCCTCATAACTCGTCGTTCTCACCTGCCTCACCGACTCGTTCGTCTTTCTCTTTCCGGTGAGAGATCGCGGTGAGAAAAGAGGCAGCGGGATTACGGGGGAATCCTCATCCCCCGACATTTCCCAACTGTCGATCGATCGGCCCCCCCTGTTAATTGGGCCGGTTTTCACCTCCTTACTCAAACCGAGCGTCTCTCCCCTGTGCGGAGACCTCTGCTGCCAACCGAAGCCACTCGACGGAGATGGGCGACTACTTGATGGATCTGGTGTTCTGGGTGCAGTCATGCTTGGGGTTTGGACATGTGAGCCAGAAAGCTCCGAGCGGTGACGGTGTGGAGATAATGACTGTGTTGGAGAATGCCGAGGTGGTGATGGCCGTGGTGGTGTTAGGCGAACCGGTGGTGGTCGAAGTGGTGTCGGCTGTGTCGACTGTCTCGGGTGTGGCGACATTGGCTGTGGCGGTAGCGGCTTCTGGACCGCATGGTCGCCAGTCGTCCGATGGAATCTTGGTACGGGCGGCACCGTCTCCACAGTATCCCTCTTGTTCACTCGCAAACTTCCTGGGCCAGCTTGGAACCATGAGGTCAACCGCCTCGGTACCGACTCTGACCCTTCCGGCCACTGACCACCTCGATGGCCTCGGGCTTGGTTCTCCGTTTTTGTGCTGGTATCTGCCTCTCTGGCAAGTTGTCGTTGTGTCCGCCAATGCTCATCAAAGCTGTTGGCCTTGGAGTTTTGACTCCTCTTCCGGTCATGCCACGAGGAGCCCCATGGGTCTCGGCCGCCGGCATGTGCCCTGTGCACCTCGTCCAGCCCAATATCATCCGCCACGGGAGACCGCACACTCACACTCTTCCCTCTATCGGAGATCACCGATGCCTTCTCCCGCCGTTTCCCAACACTCATCCCCACACAGAGGATGCTCACTCCGCTGATGATTAAAAGAAGGGGCCCGGCAAGCATCAACCCCCAGATAGGGAGTAGCTTGGAGCAGACAGATTGGCTGCGCGCTGATGCCGCGGCGCATATCTCGGTCGATAGAGTGACACCGAGGAGGACGACTGGTGCAGCCGAGGAGACACAAAAGAAGGAGTCGACGGCGAATATTACGGTATACTGGATATATCCCTTGGCGTAGCCGGGGAATGATATCAAGGACCAGAATAGGGCGGCATCAGTCTTAACGTAACCTTCTCGTCAGCAAAGTGCTCATTCCAAGCTGCGGATACGGCAGAGGGGATGTGGTTTGTTGGGTCAACATACCAGAACCAGTGATGTGATTAACGTTACGCGAACCCTCTCCTCAATCGCACCCCCGCCTGAGCTAAGTTGCTCGGCGATGAGCAGGGTGAGGGCGAGGAGAATGGCAATGTATAAGGTCCGCGCAGCGATGAAGCAGAAGGCAAAGAAGCCTCTGGGTCGAAGATCCATCCCGTTCCGCTTCGTTGGAGGGGGCGAGAGCGGGAGGTGGTCTCACTTGGTTAGACCATCGGAGGGTGTTTCGGGGGGGTTGGACGCGCAGAGGCGGTGTCTTTGCGTTTGTTGCCGCACCGATGGCAAGATGCAAGACGGGCAGGTGAATGTAGGAGAGTTCAGCTTGGAATTGCAGCTGGTCTTTTCCTGCCCTATGAATGAGGTGTTGGTCTAAAACACGGATGGGACCAACGCCTCAAAGAACTCGAGTCAGACCAAAGTCTCCCGTCCACGTCTGGTGCAAACAGTGCAAGGCAGGTCTGGCAGGAGGGGTAGTATCCGGGCGTTGATAGTTAGTTGTGGGCGTAGGTACAGCTGTACAGATGTAGATAGCTCGAAAGCCGACCTGCCAAGTTATGACGCCGATAGTCTGGTTTCCGATACAATACATTGATCACTCGCAGATGCAGATGGCACGTTCATGACCGTCCGCTGACGTCGATGTCTCCCATTTCATCCCGCTCGGCCACCCACTTTCTTCGCCGTCTATCGATGCCCCCATCCCACGAAGCCTCGGTCATGCCAGTCCCATCAGCCCCGCTCGTTGCACCTCACGGGATGCGGATCATGGACTGCGGTCTGGCCACGGTTGCGGCGGGAAGTAGGCTGGGCGGCGTGGGTGTTGCTGATCGAGCGGCGCGGATCATGCAACCAACCTGCAGCCTACCCCAAACCTGTGGGCGGGAACCAAAACCTTTTGCCTGCAGCCAACATGCACTAACACGGCAACAAGCAAAGGCAAGCAAAAGGAAGCAGGCAAACCGCCCACCCATGTAGGTAGTAAACTGAACTGAGAACCACCTTGTAAAAGCAGTTAAGGCATTCTTTTACGAAGCAGTGAGTGAGTGAACGTGTAAGCTGTAAGCTGTAAGCCACCTCCTCACCACGCACCACTCAACTTGCCAACCCAACCCACCCAACTTAACCCCACCACACCAATCCAATCCAATCCATACCAATCCAATCCAATTCGTGTGCGTTTGCGCCTGGCCTGCGTCTGGCATGCGTCCAATGGATGCCACCCCACGGCACGCAACACAACGGGGCAAACGTAACCGGATACCTCCATTAGCATGGGATGGATATGGATATGGATATGGATACGGATACCGAAGGGTAATGGGGAACCCGGAAACGGGAAACAGAAAGAGGAGCAAGATTCAGACCACCGTGTCAACTTCTTATACTACCTACCTATTACTAAAACTACTACTACTACCTACCTTGGCTGGACATTTTTTACGTTACCTTAGATCCGATGATCCCCCCCTCCCTCCAAAAGAAACACAGACAGACAAGGTCGGGTCCATTGGATTGATCCATTCTAGTTAGGTAGGTAGTAGGTAGGCAGGTACCTACGAATACGAAAGTAGTACAGGAAAACCGGACTCGGAGAATTGAGGATTGCGAATTGAGGATCGCGGATTGCCGAGTGTTGTTTTGGAGAACAAGAAAACCGAACGCTTAATACTGACAGAACAGACCATGATAGACCAAGACAGCTTTGACAGGGGGTGACGGGTTAAAAACCCGAGCAAGCTAGGCCAGGCGGTTTGGGCTTTGCCGCCTCAGCATAATCGCTCGTCGCACCTGATTCCCACAAGGCACCGCAAGGCAGAGAGAAGAACCCGACCCTTTTTTTACCTTTTGGGGGTTTCGCAGGGGGGGTTGTTCGGCTATTTGTGTTTAGAGTGCACGCATTGGGTTTGTGAGTTTGCAGTCTTAGTCACTCCCAGTCAATTGCGATGGAGGCTGCTTGGGATTGAGGTAGATTTATGTGGTGCAATTAAACAAGAAGCAAACAAGTAGAATGAGTTTCGTCTCTGGGAAACGCTTGGGATTTGCAATCGTTCCCCCTCCCCCTGCCCTCCCCCGCGTGTTCCGGGTCAGTTGCTCGCCTCAGCCTGAGAGCGGGGTGGACATGCCGAGCATGGCTGCGGAATGGGCGGGTCGGTTGCGGAAAGCCAGGTTGTCAAAAAGCAGACTCCTTCTCCCGCAGGATCACGGTGACATTCCGTCTCCGGATGCGGATCCTCAACCTGCGCCGAGCTCAGTAAACCAGGCTGCAGATGAAACAATAATGTAGACCATCAAAAAACACATCGGCTAGCAGCTCTTCATGTTACGCCTTGACTCCTACATGCGTTCTGAGCGTGGGCGCATCGAACATCGAGTTTCTATACCGTCAGTCATTTTCCGTTACTCTTGACACCTCGGAAATCATTGTCCTCGACAAGACAGAAGCATGCATGAACACCAGCCCACAAAACTATCTAGCCCAGCAGGTCATTGAAGCCATTTCCTCCGCTAGGCCCGCTGGCAGGCTTCGCAGGGGCAGCGCTTCCCCAGATACCTGCGCTGCTCTTTTCCTTAGCTAGCTGGCCGATGGTAGGACCACTTCCAGTTGGGGTAGTCTTCTTGATACCAACGCTAGCCTGAGACCACAAGGCTCCAAACGCGTCGCCTCCCGCAGCTGACTTTGCAGCTTGGGATGATCCAGCAACCTTAGCCCCAGCCGCCGGTGGTTGAGACACAGGAACTGAGACCGCCGAGAAATAATTAGGCGTCGCGGCATGGAACCCAGTGGGCTTTGGCGCTTGCGCTGTGGTGGGAGAGAAGGTAGCAGTGGTCATAGGTGTCGAGAAGGCAGAGAAGTTGGCCGGGCTCGCGGTTGAGCTTGGAGCCGGCGAGATGGAAGAGAGTGCGACCATGCCGCTCAGGTTGGCCTGTTGCGGCGCCGACACGGGTTTCGGTGCGGCGAACTGTGTGCTGCTAGTAGTTGAGCCGAGCGGAGGCGGCAGCGATCCGAATCCGCTTGTAGGGGCGGTCGTCTGCGTTGCTGGAGTTGCGGATTGAAAGTCGTCAAAGTCATCGTCGTCGTTGGTGGCACTCGACAGCGATGCAAGGCCGGAACCGTTGGACGGAGCAGCAAGCGGGGCTGCTGTAAGAGCAGGAGCTGGCTCGTCAAAGCTAAACAAATCGACTTCGGGCTCCTTCTTCTTCGCTGGCTCAGTCGTCTTCTTTACACCCACCCGTTCGGTCGTGTTCCGGGTGATCTTGGAGCTCGCTGCCGGGCGTTCCCCTTCATCGAACTCGTCATATTCCTCAAACTTATCGCCATGCGCCTGCGTATTCCGGTACTCGTCAGACTGGCCTCCGAAACCGCCGCCATCGCCGTACACTCCTCCCGAGTAGCCGCCGTAGGTTGAGCTGCTGCCACCACCGCCGCCACCGCCAAACCTGCCTGTGTCACTGCCAAAGCCACCATACCGGCCAGAACTCCCGCCTGAAAACCCGCCGCCGAAGCCGCCACCACCTTCCACACCAGTGTATTTTTGCTTGTTAGACCTCGCCTTTTTCCTTTCGGCACGGATCCGTTCGACGTCTCCGAGTAGCTCGGCAAGTTCTTTCGCTCGGTGTCGGACATTGACTCCCTGATCCTTCCCATTCTGGTCAATGAAATGAAACTGGCGCAGCATCTTTAGCAGCGTAAGATGGGACCGGGCGTCGTCAATGACCCGCTCCGAGCCGTGCTTGATCAGGTATTCGAGCAGTTGCAGCGCCTTGTAGATTTGCCTCCACTCCTCAGCCGACTTCTCTGTGAAACGACGGTAGATCATGGGCATGATTTCGTTGAGTGTTTGGCTGATGGCAGCCTTGGTTAGCAGACGACAAGATATTAGAGATAGGAGGGCGTCCGAAGAGCATACTAGTTGAAGGTGCCGTCGGCAATTTCTTGCATCTGTGTCGAGGAAGCGCCCCATGGCTCATTGTTTGTGGCCTCTCGGACCTTAGATTCCATCTCGGTGTAGTTCATCACGGCTGCGTCAAGTTAGCCCAGCATACCAACAACCTTTCCTCTGTCTCCGCTGACCATTTTGGACCTTGCGCACGCTAGCTTTGACATCGTAGAGTGTCAGATTTGACACGGCATCCTTGAGACTGTTGAAATCCATGGCGACGGTACCGAAGTGTTGAGTGTTTTGAGGTGTGCTGCGATTTCAATTGGTATATGACCTTGCGCGCGTACGGGCAAGTCGTCCTGGTTGTCGCGCTCCGGCTGTCGTGGAGAGTTGAAGGTTGGACGGCGCCCCCCTTTGCCTTGACACCTTGCGATTTACGGCCCGCCCAACAGGGATGGTCCGAGCGTTATGGTGAGCAAGGCCAAGGCACAGGGTCACGTGGCCTCGCAGCGAAACCCCAGTCAAGAAAGTGACCGTAGCTGGATCCAGAAAACTATTGGAGGCCACAAGGTCGTTGAGCGGCTAGATCTCTGTCTAGTTGTGGGATTGTGATCATGATCTGTGTTTTGTCATGGTGAAGCAAACATGAACAGCCAAGTACTATTTCTGCCTGAGGTGTCAGGCGACAAAACATTGACGGAATGAGATGGCCTGTGCCCGGCAAGCTCAAGAAGCCAGAGAAAATTCAGACACAGCTAAAATCTCAAGCTCATTCTCATCATCGGCGGCCGCTTTGCCATTCCTCTTGTACTTCTAAGTTGTACCATATATATCTTTCTTCGTGTGTAATATCGGAGGCTCACCTCCAAAGGTACGTGACTTCTTCGTTTCCGACACTTCTTTTCCCCTGCACTCCGAACGGATGCAGCTTTCAGTTCAAGCTCCTCAACAACACGCCCTATACTTTTTGGCCAGGCCCAACGGCCGCTCCTGCTCAGAGTTGAAGGGCATAGTCTGAAAGAGGCCTCATGCGGCCCATATGTGTTGACCATCTGGAGGACGCGTTGGCTTGTCTGCGAGAAACACCATACCTTCCGTCATCACGGCGACATGAGTGGAGAAGGGCGGCGAATTGCCCTTTTCTCACTTCTAGACTCCAATTGGTTGCCATATGATGTCCCGCAGCAATGCAGACCGGCCGCTCAAGATCCAATGCGGACGAGTGCTTGTTTGTGGGCCTTAATGGTCGACCAACGGAGACCGCAGACTGAGCTTCTCTTCGGCAAGACGGAGACGAAAACTCAATGCCTAGCTCCACTTACAGCCACTCTCTATATCAGACCAGAGATACATGAGAACTAGGCCACAAAGTTGGCTGTCTAATGGCTGTACGGACATTCCAAGTCGTGCGAAGCTCAACCTACCACTCCCCGGAAGAGCCAGTTTGAGCAGCTGGATCCTGGCCGGATCCATAGGATTGCCCCTCTCCTCTCACGTGCAGGCAACGTACCTCTTCACGGACCTTCCCCACCCCACCGTGCCAAACTGGTGGTGATTGGATGGTTTCAAGCGCTAACTTCTCCCCTCCAAGCACGGAAAATGTTTCGACCCCTCCTACCCCGCCATTGCTCTGCTCTTCCTCGCCCCTCTTCCCTTTTCCATAACCTCTCAACTACTTCAACTGCTTCGACTACCCCTTTCTCAATCCGCGCGTCGTCTTTGCGAAATCACATCACATATTCTGTTCGCGCATTCTCCGCATCATCTGCCAACATGTCTGGAGGAGTGTAAGTTCTCCCTCCTCAGCATTGAGTCAACAGACCACTCCTGACCACGCCTCCCGCAACAGCTTCTTCGATATTGAATGGGAGGGCCCCGTCTTCGATGCCAACGGCAACCCTACATCGACCGTCCTAAGTAAGTAACAACCAGTCGAAAAATATCTTCCAATGGCCAGGCCACGGGACCTCCTGATTCTCTACCCGTCTTGAACTTGGAATTGCGGTTGCTTGCCCAACCCAATTGAAATCCAGTTCGATTAGCGTTGGAGGAGGCGCTGGCGCCCCAGCTGAAAACTCTGCATCTCGCATTTCATGACCGGGCGTCTTTACCAATCCCAATTCGCATTGGCTAACAACTTCAACAGAGCAGAATGGCCGTGTCAACTTCAAGCTCTACGACGACGTCGTTCCCAAGACCACCCGCAACTTCCGTGAGCTCTGCACCGGCCAAAATGGCTTTGGCTACAAGGGCTCTTCCTTCCACCGTATCATCCCCGAGTTCATGCTTCAGGGAGGTGACTTCACCCGCGGCAACGTAAGCGCAATCCAAATTACATGGGATATCAAGCAGTCACTGACTGTAATAGGGCACGGGTGGCAAGTCCATCTACGGCGAGAAGTTCGCCGATGAGAACTTCCAGATCAAGCACACCCGCCCTGGTCTTCTCTCCATGGCCAACGCCGGCCCCAACACGTAAGTCAGCTAATTTCATGTCGCTTGACTAACACCTGCTGACCCTTGTGCCCACAGCAACGGCTCGCAGTTCTTCATCACCACTGTGAAGACCAGCTGGCTCGATGGCCGCCACGTCGTGTTCGGCGAGGTCGCTGACGATAGTTCGATGAGCATTGTCAAGGCCATCGAGGCTACTGGTTCTGGCGACGGAAAGGTCAATTACAAAACGAAGCCCACCATCGTCAACTGCGGTACCCTCTAATCGTGGAAATGACCTTGGGCGGCTCCACTGTACCTGATACTGCAGCCTAGTGCTTGACAATTTTCACAACAGCTCTATCAAAAGCCGAGACTCTTGAAGGTCTCGATAAGAATTGACACCATTACCGCCGCTACCACACATTCCGTTTGGATTGACGTGTTTGCGTCAGCCCGAATTCCATGGAATAGACCGTGAAGAATGACAGTGCTCCATGTTTCTACAGTGCGCCCCTGTGTCGCTATAGTCACGATTGATACCATGTTTTCCTGTTCAAGATCCCCTGGCCATGATCATGCCATGCAATGCGCTAAATGTACAAATGCAACCCAGAAGCCTCCTAGTGAAATTGACCTGAGACACCAACAACACCGAGCACATATCCCTTTACTCCTTGATTGCCCCACTGAGTTTTGTGTCTGCGTCCTCGATACCCAGCCACTGCTTGAAGTATACGCAGTTACTCGGGCTGACAGGGCCGCCCTCCTCGCAGAGGTCGAACACAGGACATCGCCCGCAAGGCACCTCCGTCAAGCCGTTTCCTGAAGCCTCCACGCCAATGCGTGGTCTGTCGAGGCCAATGCCTGCCTGCCGCTCCTGTTGGCGCTTTTCAAACGACACCGTGTCTTGCTTGGTGGGTCGAGTGACACGGTAACCTTGTCGCTTATTCACTTTGATGGGCTCAATGACGCCATCATAACAGAGAACATCGACGAGTTGTTGGATGTCCGCCTCGCCAAGGGTAGTATTGTTGGTGATTCCCGTCTGATTGATGAGCTGAGCGACCTCTGTAACGGTTGGGTATTTCCGATAGCCGGCTGGAAGTGGCAAGTACACTCTTTCTCCCTTTGACGAGACGGGAGCAGGAGCAGATTCCTTTCCCGGGGTACCATCATTATTTGATATCTCTGTTGCGGCACGCTTAGTGCTCCGCGATGCGGTATCTCCATCTGGACGGGGCCCTCTGACCGTTCCCTTCTTGGGTGCTTTAAGAGTTGATGCAGCATCCCTTCGATGTCCTCCCTGGGAACCAAGATACGCGCTCTTGGTCTTAATATACTCGAATATGATGGATTTCAGCTCGTCAATGAAGGCTGTATCCATTTCTCCCTCGGTGAACCAGGGGCCGCCGGTGGCACGATCGGAGGGCCGGAGGTTGGCTCTGATGTACATCTTCTTGTTGGGATGCTCAACATTTTTCATGCTAGCAATATAGCCCTTGGATTCGAGGAACTTGATGGCGTTCTTGACAACGGATTCATGCATTTTCAGCCTGTTCTTTATCGTTCGGTTCCAGATGCCATCGGACCCGGCCTCGTCGATCACTCCGTAGACCAGCATGATGTCGTCGCTGGGGAGTAAAGTGTATCTAAAAGAATGGGGGTCAATTGGCCGTCTACGGTAGAGTCTTGTCGGGGTTGCTCACTTCTTCGCATCCTCTCTGCTCCGCCATCGCCATGCCATTCCCTGGTTTGCTTGCACGCCAACAAATAGCTTGTCCCTGGTGAGGCCTTGAATGACGGCGAGCAGAAGGCTGATGTCATCGTTAGGAATTACTCCTAGGTCCAGAAGGTCCTGTTGACTGAACAGCCTCGAGTCGGAGCCATGCTGCTGAGCTTCATCGTAGAGGGCGTCTTTGAAGACCTGGATCTTGGCAGATTCACCCTCTGGCTCGTCGCCTGCCATGGTTGACACGATCGGTGTTGCAATTGAAGGGGATGCGTAGAGACAACAGCGACGCAGTTTTCTTAGGTTAGTCGATTGCCAGCTGACAGTTTAGTGTTGATGAAGAGTAAAAGCTAGAATTAGGCTTGCTGTTGGGTGTGACTCGATGGTTGGCCACGAAATTCCAAAAAGCTACCCCTCCATTCAGCCTTGCATTTGCCGCTAGCGCACAAGCCTCAGTGGGCAGCTTCGATAGCGATAAGGATAACTAGCGCGTCACCCAGCGGAAGCTTCCATGAACCAAAGCCAGAGGGAAAACGCAACCTCCACGGCCCCACCCCAGCCTCTTCCAATTCAGCTCTCCGACAGCAGCCTCACCGGCCTGGAGTCATGCCACGGCAAGAGTTGGCTGGGTGTTGTCGGGTTCAGTGTAACGGTCCAGCACACAACGGCAACGGTGGCGCACGGTAGTGTCCTGCGGGTGCCTGTTCGGGCAAATGAAAAGACATTGCGGCGTCCAAGCGGTGTGCCAAACCCTGGCCATCTCGAGCCGCTTCTGCGTGATGCAGCAAATGCCGACACCGGATCACAGTCGTAGTTGTGCTAAATGGCACTTCCCGCAACGGACCTCCGGCTACGCTAGCGTCCAGCGTTGAAGCCCTCTCTGGTTCAAATAACCCCCATTCCGCTGCCATGGCGGTGGTTTCGGCACATCATAACTTGGCTCTTGTCGGTTGAAGCCGTTGCCATCCATCGCAGAGATGCGTCTCCACACGCTCCACGAGCTCGACAAGACCGAAGGTACGGTTCAGCTCCGCAAGGCTGATGCCGATGCTTCCTCCCTCGTCTTGGTCCCTCGCCCGTCAGAAACCGACCCCAACGACCCTTTGCGATGGCCAGTCTGGAAGAAACATGTCGCCTTCATCTCGGTGTGCGCCTTCACCTTCCTGACCAATTACGGCATTGGTGGGTTGGCCCCGGCCTTCTACATCCTCTCGCTGGAGTTCAACAAAAGCATGACCGAGACTAGTGACCTCCTACTATGGCCCATCCTTGTGCTGGGGGTTTTCAACTTTTTCTGTACGAACCTGTTCTTCTCATCAAACCCCAACTATCACTCACACTGACACGTGAAAAGGGGTTCCCATCGCCAACTATTTTGGCAAGCGCCCCGTCTTCGTCTTTGCCTCCGGTCTGCTTTGCGTATGCTTCCTATGGGGTGCACTCGCAAACTCTTTCAACTCGCTTCTATGGTCCAACATCATTGCTGCTTTCGCAGGCTCTTCAACCGAGGCTCTAGGTGCCAGCATTGTCAATGACTTGTACTTCCTCCACGAAAGAGGCGCCAAGATGGGCGTGTACATGAACTTCATTTCTGGAGGCAACACCGTCGGTCCACTCATCTGCGGGTTCATCGTTACCGGTCTGAGCTGGAGATGGCATAAGTGGATTGCCGTCATTCTCACCGCCATCAACTTCGTCACGGTTCTGCTGTTTGTTCCCGAGACACGATATTTCCGCGACGAGAACCAGAATGTTGCGCTCTCCACTTCCGGCTCACTCAGAGAAGAGGCAGCAGGCTCTGATCTTGAGAAGACCACCGCGGCCGCTAAAGTTGAGCCCGATGCTGAGGCAACTGCGTCGGCTCCTGCAATCCCGAAGAAAACATGGACGCAAGAACTAAGTCTGTGGTCTGGCCTGCCTGACGACACAAACCTCTTCAAGATGTTCATCCGACCGTTCCCCATGTTTGTCTATCCCTGTGTCATCTATTCGTTCCTTGGATATGCCGTCAGTTTGGTCTTGACCGTGTCTGTCAACATCCTCAACTCGTTCGTCCTTCAAGCCCCTCCTTACAAGTGGTCTCCGATGATCAATGGCCTGATCAACATCCCTGGCCTCATTGGCAACATTGCTGGAAGTTATGCGGGCGGCTGGCTGGTTGATGTCTTCTGCGACTGGAAGGCCAGGCGCAATAAGGGTATCTTTGAGCCTGAGAACAGATTGTATCTGTGCATTCTCCCCTTGCTCATTACGGGTGCCGGTTGCCTCCTCTTTGGCTATGGTGTGGAACGGACCCTCCACTGGACCAGCCTCTTCTTTGGATACGGCATGGTGTCGTTTGCTCTGACTGCCGTGCCGACAATCACCATGGCGTACGTCTCAGATTGTGTGTTGCCGGTCAACAGTGATGCTCTGATGTTGGTCAACGGTAAGTACTTGGCTGCTCTTGCGAGAGAATCTCTGCTAATAATTGTCGATAGGGTCCAAGAACATTGTGGCATTTGGCTTTCTGTATGGGATAGTTCCATGGGTGGAGAAGGCCGGATACATCAACTGCTTCGGGGCTCAGTCGGGTATCTTTGTTGCGGTTATCGGTCTTGGAATGGCGGTCCTCATCCCATTTGGTGCCAAGTTTAGGCACCACCAGGCTCAGTGGCGCATCATTTTGTAAGGCGGTTGCCTACAAACGCAGCATCCCAGGGATTTTTGTGGTCAAATAATTTGTATGCGCAGACGTTCGATACCCGGTTGGAGAGTTGTTGTTCTCTGAGATTGCTGTTAGTATTGCAAGGATTAAGCAGACGTCCTGACCTCCGAGGTTCGAAGAAACTCGTCGGGAAATTTTCTTTGTTGATGTCGTTGAGGCTCAACTTGGCCGAGCCAAAGGATTGTGATCCCTAGGCAAAATCCGAGCTAACCATCGAGCCAAAGGACGATGACAGTAACGCGAGATTTCCTGAAGAAATTAGGGGAGCATACATACGTTTGATCAATAAAATCACGGTCCACTGTTACTAGGCATGCGGTCATTCCTATCCTGACGCATGCGGACCCGAGATTCTGGGAATTCAGGCTGAAATCGTCAAGCCTTGGGAGGCTCACTGCACTAAAAATGCCGTGTTAGCGGCCAAGACGTTGAAGTGGTCAGTGGTCTCAGTGGATCGCTCTAGCAGGGGACACCCTACTCACCTATCGTCCGTATCAGACCCTGCTGCTACGTTCAGGCTCGTCAGGCCAGTGACAGGCACTTTCCCCTCCGATACAACACAGGCCCCGAACCCAATACGACGTTGAACTGTCCGAAATACTGCAGAGACAAGGTTTCGCCGAGGTCCAGATGGCATTGGATTCTGATGGCATGAATCCACAACATAACTCTCATTCAATCTCAAAGATGGTCCAACATCAGCGCCCTGCCCGGAACACGGCACCTTTCGACAACGAGGCCTCGCGCTAGGTTGGGTCTCCCGTTACTCAAATTTGCGATACTCCACCGAAACCCTGACGCCGTCGTCGAGAGTGCTCCACCACCACGACCCCAACCACTGGCCTTTTAGGTGGAGTCACCGTTCATATCGGGCCCAGTTTCCTGTCTCATCGCTGGCGCGCGAGGGGCCGGAGCTGGGAACAAGGTTCCACCTCCGAACAGCAGGAGAAGTAGGGGAACAGGGAAGATGAGATGAGATGAGATGAAAGCAAACCTACAAATGTAAAAGACATCCGTCCCCTCCTTTCTCTCCCACCTCCCCTCAACTCCCTTTGCAATTTTTGCTGGGAACGGATCCAACCGCAGTCACTCCTTTTTTGTATTATTCGCCGTCCGGTCTTTACTCGTAATGCGTGTCTTGTCTCTGTTTGCCCTCGCGGCTCCCCTGGTCTCGGCCATCGAGTTCACCAGTCCGGCTGCGAACTCAACACTCACTAAAGGTAGCGAGTTCCAGTTGAGCTGGTCCACGGTCGACACGGACCCGACCAGCTTCAGCATCTATCTGGTCAACTTTGTCAACTGGCCTCCCATGTACGCCCCGTTGGCTCTAAACGTCGAGACGGCATCTGGCGCCGCCTCAGTCCAGGTTCCCTGCAACATTGATAACTCGTTCGGCTACCAGTTGTATGTTTTTTGTTCCCCCTATACACAGCTAGCCAGCCGATGCTAGCCAGCCCCAAACAAAGCTAACACACCGATCCCACTCCATTAGCAACGCTATCAACGGCACCAACGTCTACGTCATCTACGCGCAGACGCCCAAGTTCTACGTTAGCGGCAAGCCCTGCGAAGACCCTACAATATCCGCGGAGCCGACGTGCGCCCCGGCTGCCGCTGCTGCTACCGTGACCGTGACGGTGAGCACCACCATTCTCTCCACCACCATCAACGCCTCCGCGACCGTTTCCAGTCGTGTTATTTTCACTCCCAACTCAAACTCAAACTCCGCCATGCCTTCTTCTTCTCCTGGAAAGTGTCCTGACACAATTGGCTGGGGTCCTTCAGGCTACTATTACCCTGTAACGCTGAGCGTTCCACCCCGCGGACCCGGCGATAAGGGACCACGCCCGACGCTGCATGTGGGTGCTTATACGTGGAAGGGAAAGGGAAAGGAAGTGCAGAGCACGAGTACGATTTACTCGACGGTTTATAGGGACTTGTCCGAGTTTCCGGGGGGATGTCCTCAACTTTGCTAGTGAGGCGTCAATGGGATGGGGATGGATGGGGATGGAATCGGGATATTGGCGGCAGTGTTGTCAGTCCTAGCATAATATAACTTGGCACGATTGTACATTGTTCAAAGAGGCGCTTTGAGTGTGATTCATAGTGAGTGAGTGAGTGAGTGAGTGATACGACCAGCCATGTTAATGTTTGTTCCCCGTTGCTGTGCCATGCTCAATGAGTTGGGGCAGGTGAATGTCGCTCGGGACCTGTAAATGAGGGGAGTTGTTCAATTCTTCTACTTCTTCAAGGTCTCTAAAAAAAAAAAGTAAGGTATAGTATACAGTTCAACCACTTACTGCCCACCTAGTCAAACCATCCGTCCAAGCTACCACTTCAAGTTCCAACACTCTGTGACAAATCCAGTTGAATCCAATCCAGCCCAGTCTAGGCCAGCTCCGCTCAGCTTCGACTCCAAGTTACGTCGTTATCTAGGTAGGTAGGTAGCTAGGTAGGTAGGTAGCTAGGTAGGTAGCTAGGTAGGTAGGTAGGTAGGTGGTTACCCAGGTACCTAAGTTACCTAGATTGAACGGGAGTGAAAAAAACATTAAGAGGCTTCCGATCCCAAAGCGTAAAAGTCTTTTGCCGCTCCACCCAGTTCTTGCTATCCTCTGCGAGCTTGAGGTCGAAATCAAAGACGATTCGGGCGAGGATAAGGCGCATTTCCGCGTACGCTAGGCTGGTATGTGTTAGTTACCTACATATGTGCACTTTGGAGATCTTGATGTGGTGTTTGCTTGTTTGTCTGTGATGTGGGGTGTGGAGTTCAGGGTGTAGGGGGTTGGAAGTTTAAAGATAGAGGATAGGAGGAGTGTAATACGTAAACGTAATGTGTGCGGTAAAAAGGGGTCAAAACAAAAAACAAAACAAGACATATACATAGCAAGAAGCACATGACCACAAAAACAAAAGGTGATGACAGACAGAAAGAAGAGTGAATAAAAGAGAGAGGAAAACTCACTTCCTCCCAATGCAGTTTCTCGGCCCATTGCTAAAAGCCTGCAGCGACTCAAGCACGTCATGCCCCCTGTCACTCGACCCTTTTTCCGTCGCCGTCGCGGGAAGGAACCGCTCTGGTCGGAATTCCCAGGGGTCGGACCAGTTATCGGTGCTGTGGTTGATGGACCAGTGTTGGACCTCGACCATAGTCTGTCTCAGTTAGCACCGTGGTAGTTCATTTAAAGACAACCTAAGAGAAAGAAAAAAAGGAACAAAAAAGAGAGAGAGAAAAAAAAAGGAGGGATGGGAAGAGAGGAGAAAGAACTCACACCACCCGCCACCCACCGCCCCGCTACCATCGCGCCCCCCTCCGGGACGACTCTTACCAACCCGCTCGTGACAGGCGGATACATGCGCAGCGCCTCGTTTAGGACCGCCAGCATATACGACAGTTTATTCACGCTCGTCATGGTGATTTCCTCGCGTGATCTAAACGCCCCGCGTACCTCACGTTGTAGAATCGCTAGCTTATCCGGATGCGCAAGTAACAGGTACGTCACCCCCGCGAGAGTCGTCGCTGTGGTTTCCGACCCGGCGAGCACGAGGATGAACGCGTTGGTGCCGAGTTTCTCATCGCTTAGCTGGAGCTCTTCGCGTCGTGATACCAGCCCTTCAAAAAGGTCGTCTCTTTGGTCCAGGTGGTTTTGTTTTGTCGCAGCGTTGTCGTTAAGATTAGAGCTAACACGTCGGTCCAGTAAGGTTCGGATATTCCCCTGGGATTTACGCATAGCGGACGCGCCCAACGTGGAGCGGTACAAAAGTTGCACGACCCAGTGTAGGCCAATGTAGGAAAGCGCTTGAATGTAAGCGCCGAAGTGGATAGTCCCCAAGAGAGATTCGATCCACGAGTGCGAAGACGTATTCCCGTCGAGGCAGTCAAAAGTTTCGCCAAAGATGAGCTCCCCCGTTATGTCAAACGTCGTCCAGTTGTACCAGGCTTCCGCGTTGACGGGCTTGCCCGAGGCACAGGCTTGGTGAATTCCCGCGAGAAGCTTGTCCACGTGTCGGTTAATGACAGCTTCTTGTTGGCGAAGGGAAGAGTCGGAGAATCCGTCTGAGAAAAAAGAAAAAAATTATTTAACAGGGTTGGTCTAGTCTGCAAAGGGAAGAAGGAAAACATACGGGCTAGAGCGCGTCGCAGCTTGCCATGCTCATCACGATCCGCATTGATAATGGAGCTGGGAATGTCGTCGAGGGTGCTCGCAAAGGCCCGCGTCTTGGACATCTCGGGCTGGCCGCTCTTGTGACCAATCAGATGGCCATAAATATCCTTCCAGGCAACGGCCTCGGTGAAGCTCAGATGGCTCGGTGAGATGCGGACTACAGGGCCGTAGATCTCATGCAGCTTCTGCGTGTTAAAGGCCTGTTTGCCGCGAATGTGCTGGTATGCCCAAGGGAGCGAGGACATGCGCTGAGATAGCGGCCCGGGGAAGTCTCGTAGAGGATGGAAAAACACATTGTAGATGGCCGTGAGAATCTGCCAGATAGTTCCCTGTGGCGCTTTAGGTGAGCATGTTCCTCATTGATTTTTTTTTTCTCTCTCATAACTTACCACGCCAATCGCTGCTCCCAGCAATCGAAGAACCTGGGACTTATCCAAGGTGAGTAGATGTTGAATCGCAGTCATTGTTTCCTCCCTTTCCTACTTGCGCGGGAAATCAGAACGTGCCGTTTCGTTCAAACACTGAAAAAAAAAAAAAGATG
>Ga0247765_1000379_pt1 | contig 35848 bp, 27 predicted proteins | sample UWRJL106311C6_FD_179949 | JGI IMG/M metagenome (GOLD analysis project Ga0247765, IMG submission 179949) | Plant litter microbial communities from Arlington Agricultural Research Station in Wisconsin, United States - UWRJ-L106-311C-6 | ecosystem: Environmental > Terrestrial > Plant litter >...
CCCACCCCCCCCCCCCCCCCCCAAAAAAAAAAAAAAAAAGAAAAGAAAATAGAAATGCGTCCTCAAAAAACAAGAGAAAGAACACACACATTCAATCAGGGGCTCAATCGGGGATCGAACCCGAGACCTCGCACAAGCTTTCAAGCCACTTCTTTTTGGAAGTAGAGGGTCAATTTAATGCCCGAAGCGCGAATCATACCACTAGACCATTGAGCCGTCGGTGAGAGGGTTGCAGAATATGTGAAACTTTATTCCCTGGGTTTGGCTGTCACCACCACCAGGACCAGGCCACTGGAGGTGGCGACGCTGAGAAAACAAAAAGTATTGTAACTCCTCAACTACCTACCTAATACATGCATGTACCTTAGCTGCCGAAAACAAAACAGTAAAATAAAATACCGACCCAGTCCTTATAGTATGCACACAAATGATCTCTCAACTACCTACCGGTAGGTACCTAGGTAGGTGCCTACCATCGCACATGTTTCCCAAACCCACTATTCTTCGCCTCAACCGGTCTATGAAGGCCATGGCCATGACCATGACCATAATACGCCCTTACACCAGCCGCCTCCCTCCGTCGCCTCTCTCTCTCTGCCAATTCCTTAATCCGCATCCTCTCAAGCTCTTCCGTCTCTCTCTCCTCTCTCTCTTCCTCCTTTTTGTCCCTTTCTTTAATTAATGCTGCAACATGATTACTCTCTCTCTCGGTCATGCATAGCTCAATATATAACTCCCCTTCTGCCTTTAGGTATTCCCTCCATAGAGGCGTGTTCTTTTTCCACTTGCGCGCGACACCCGCCGAGCCAAACACAAAGATGAAACCGCGGTGCTTGTCGTCGGTGCGGATTTTGGCAACGTCCCGAGGCAGTGATATATACACGGTGCGGGTGGATGGGTCGAGCTTGACGGAGGTTTTGTGGCGCCGGTGGAAAGGGTTGCGCCGGATGAGGTCGCGGTAGGCTTGGGCGATCGAGATCTTGTAGAATTCAATCTTGATGCGGTGGCGGTGGCCTTGACGCCAGTCAATGTTGATGCTTCGCGCGCAGGGTGACTGGCAGGAGCAGGCTGAGGAGGTGGTGGTAGTACTGGTGATGCTGGCCATTGGGATCATCAATTGGCGTCAACTTTGGAATAGGAAAAATTCACGCAGGGCTGTGATGTAATTACGGTGTTCCCTCTTCCATTTTTATGGCTCTTGACTGTGGTCCGCATTTCCCCCTACCAAGTTCAAGCAAGGCAGCCATGATCTGCACGGCACGTATGCCCATCATCTGCATCCGCATACTCCGAAGCCAATGAGCGAGCTCGGCTGCCAATTCTGCAGGTCCTTGTGGTGGGTTACACCGTGAGCTGCTGTGTAAAATCGACTTCTACAGCCTGGCATTTCCCCACGCTTCCCCCCTCAAGTATCCTCTCCGTCCCAAACCACCTTTCCCCTCCTTCAAATACCATGTCTCGCCGCAGGTCTAGTTCCGATCCGGACCTAACCGGAGATAAAGCCCACGTCTGGGCCCTCAAGCACCACCGACGCGGCCTCATCCAACGTGTCCTCCCTGCTGACCAAAGACACGCCAAGCGTAAATCCGGATACCGAATCAACCTAGCTGAGCTGCAACGGATGCGTCTTCGAGCGCTACAGATCCAGCTTGTCGACGACGTAGTCAATCTCTGCAGCAACGGCTACAGCCACGACAATAACCGGGAGTGGGAAGATCATCTCGAAGCCTACACCAAGGCCATCCAAGACTACACTTACATGCAGCAAACCGCCACCCGTCACCCCCGGGACCGTGACCCCTTCCTAATTACCACCGAGCGCTGGGTAGACCACTACATCCTCGACCACTTCGTCCAGGCACCGCACCTTGCCTCACAAGACGTATTCTCCTCGGAAGAATGGGAACCCGAATCAGTCTCCAGCCCCATTGGCGGCACCCGTCACGAGACTAACCAAGCGACAGCGCAGCGCGCCTTTCTCGATAGGCTTGGCCTGGCCATTGTTGGCGCTCTGTTTCTCGTCGGGCCCATGTGGTTAATGGTGCTGCACAACACCATGTGGACGAGTCTGGTGTCGACGTCGGTGCTGGTGTTTGTGTTTGGGTTCTTGGCGGCCGTGTATCTGGCAGACAAGGAGAAGGTGTTGGCTTCGACGGCGGCATATGCGGCGGTTTTGGTGGTCTTTGTGGGGTTGGGGGTGGAGAGGGAGTCTGCTTGATCGAGGACTAGAACATGGTATCTAAGTTGTCAGTGCGGTCATTGGGAGGTCAAGGGGCCAATCGCACTCAATTCTCGTGCATGACGGATGTGTTTCCGGAAGATTTGGTCGAATCAATTCGGGGTCGGTTGGTTGCTTGTCCAGAGCACTTTGTGATACGAGAGCACGCGCCGACAATTTGTGAAGCAGTGGTGATGGTGGGTTCTCTTCGCGCCTGCCTGGGAAAGGGAAAAAATTGCCAGGGAGGCACATGGCTGACCTGAAGCTCCGTATCTATCCGCTCTCTCTTTACTTCTTCTGCGAGTACTTGCCGAAGCTTGCGTTTCCGATCAGCAACAAAGTTTGGGCCAAAGCCGCCAAAGTTCTCATTCAATCCACAATCCGATCCATTGGCTTTTATAGAGTTTAGCGGCCGACTTAGGGTGGCGGCCAGCGATCCGCCACTGACGGCAGCATTGTCGGCACAACGAAACTTTAAAAGAAGGAAGCCAAGTACGTATATAAAAACCATCCACCAGCAATCCAGCCGACCAATCCATCGACCCATAACCAAGCTGTGTCATTTCGCCACCATGAGAATTTTGAAGCAGATGTCTCTTGGCGCTCACGTCAAAAGCGTCGACCGAGACTGCTTTCTTTCAGCACTCCAACTAGCTTGTGAGCGAGATCTACCCTGCGAAAGGAACTCACCACCGCCCCCCGAGCAGGCTGAACCCCAATTTGTGAAGTTCTTCCTCGACGACAACAACGGCTCCCTTGAAGTCACCGGAAGAACATGCTGCACTACGGTACTTGAACTAGCAGAGAAAACGCAAGCTGTCGATTTGCTTCTTGGACACGGTGCACATGCTCAGGAAGTTGTCGTCCGCTGCGTGCACTCTACTCAGAACACTGGAATCGGCATCAACACTTCCCAATCCGGGCTGGAACACGGCTATAATGCGGGTGTTCTCCAGTTGTCCGATTTGTAAGGCATTCTAGGCAAGTCTGGAAGATCGTCTCCTCGTTTTTGTGGACGAAATCCGAGGCATCATTGACGTGCTGTTGCGTCAGGGTGTGGAAGTGGATCAAAGGGAGACGGGCGAGAACGGCGAAAAATGGATACTCGGACGAAGCGCTCCTGAGATGGCAGCGCGAAGACTCAACGACGAAATCTCCGAGGAGCTCACTCATCGGTTTCTGAAAGGCGGAGCTGAGCCAGAGCCCCGACCGTTTACGAGGGATACAGTGGCCTGAATTATGCTTGTTCCAACGGACATGTGGAGCTCGTCCAGCTGCTTGACTATGAGATGGACCAGAACAGAAGAAGAAAACAGAGACGGCCATACAGAGTCTCCGGTTGAAGTAAAAGCATCAGTGGGGTATTTGTCAGGTGGTGGGTGATAATTACCGAGTTGTATTGGTCCTTCTGCTGACGATCAAAAAGCTCAGGGGTTGAGAAGTCTCGACCACAGCTCCCGTTCCCCAAGCCGTCGCCACAGAACTCTCACCTCCTGTCGCTATTTCAAGATCCTGTACATCTAGTTAGTTACCTAGGGAACCACGGACGACACGTTTTTTGACCGAGTTTAGGTATGTAATCATGACAGCGTTATTCTCATAAAGAAAAATTCTGCATAGCATCATAAAATTCATCACCAACCACATCGTCCACCTGCCATACATGCTAACACTTAGGGTGTCCAATCCGGGCCTGAGAACATCAAATTAACATCCAAATCCAACCCTATGTCCTCCGGGAGCATCAAGTGGTCATCAAATCTCCTTCACAAACCCCACCTCCACCACGCGATCCATGGCCAGCCGCAGATTCGCAATCTTAGCCCTAGTATTATCGCGAATCCACAGAAAGATGGACAGAACAATCTTGCGCCAAATAGACGACGAGCCCTGCACCTTCATCTGCTCTTTACCCACAATGTACATAATCTTGGATGCATACGCGCGGTCAAGTCTTGCCAGCTCGGCGGCGACTTTTTCGTCGCGAAGCTCAATGGGCGGGTTCATTTCCGACTGTTGGCTGGTAGATTCCTCTGCCGGGCCTGAGGCGGATCGTTCCACCGCCGGTGGTAGGGTGGTGTTGTTGGAATCATCACCTTCGTGATGATGTCCATCGGGGACATTGCCGTCTTTCTCGGTAGCGAGCAAACCCAGCTTCTCCCTTGCCTGGCGAATAATGAACAGGCGCACCTGTTGGTAGACAAGCGCGGCAAGGTCAGGACTAATGACCTCGTCCATAAAGCCATGCTTGATAACCAGGCGATAGCAACCGGGGACAGCAGTGAAGTGGGAGACGGCGTAACGCTCCTCGGGCGGGACAGTAGGGACTTCGACGGGGTGAAGGTGGAAGAAGACAGCAACGTCGGGGACAGCGACAAACTTGCTGACAAAATGGGTAAAGACAGCCGGAGTCAGGACGCCGGTCTTGTCAAAGTAGATGCCCATGCCGCGAATGACACTGAGTCGGTCGCCGCCCCACCTTTCGGTCAGCTCGAGGCGACCTTCTTCGTCTTTGGAGACAAGCTGTGTCGGCTTGAAGCGGTCTTCGGCCTCGGCACGCCACTGGTTCTCTTTGCCAAAGCGCCAGAGAAGGAACAGTGAAGCAAGGGCCCCGGAGACGGTAAGGGCGAACCAGGCACCGTCGGGAACCTTGAGAAGCGCCGAGGACAGGTAAAGTCCGTCCATAGTGGCGAAGAATAGCCACGGGATGAAAACCAAAAAGGGGGACAGTCTCCAGACGAGAAGTGAAACCAGAGTGACCATGCACGTGTCAAAGAACGTGACAAACATGACGCATACGCCGTAGGCATTACCTAGACGCGCGGTATCGCTGTACACGGCAGTGACAAGGATGGCGCCACACATGAGGAGCCAGTTGAGGAAGGGGACGTAAAGTTGACCGTGAAAGACCCGGGATGTGTGCACAACCTTGACCTGTGGGCAGTACGAGAGCTTCATAATCTGACTGATGAGCTGGAAGGTCGCCGTAATCATAGCCTGACTGGCAACGATCGCGGCCAACACGGCGATGATGAGGCTCGGGTACAGCATTCCAGGAGGGACCGAGTTGAAGAAAGGGTTCGAGTACGCATCAGGGTGCACGCTGATGTACGCTGCCTGGCCGATGTATGCCAGCAAAAGGCAAGGATAGGTGTAGCACATCCAGCTGATTTGGATGGCGCGTAGGCTAAAAGCGCCGAGGTCCGCAAAAAGCGCTTCGACGCCTGTAAAGGCCAGCAGAATGCCACCAAGCATTTTCCAACCGTGCGTTTTGTGTTCATTGAAGAACTGGAAGGCGAAGTAGGGGCTGAAGGCTTTCAGGATGCTCCAGTCGAACTGGACGAGATTGTAGATTCCGAATGCCCCGTTGAAGCCAAGCCAGATGATGACAATTGGTGCGAACGTGGTCGCCAGCTTCGTCGTTCCCAGGGGCTGGACGAGAAAGAGAACGATGAGAATGCCGCAAGAGGTTCCCACAACCGTCGAGCTGGAAATGTCATCTTTGACAACCTTCAAACCCTGAACGGCGCCAAGGACAGACTGGGCTGGCGTGAGGACGCCGTCGGCGATAACCATGGAAACGGCTAGGACACCAATGGCCTTGAGGAGAATATGGACGACTTTGCTCTTTTCCATCTGGTAGCGCAGGGTGCGGTTGGGGGTCCTCAGGTCTGCGGACAAGTGTCGCTCCATTCGAACCGTGACTTCTTCGCGTGGGTCCCGGTTGGTGATGTGAGCATATCTCGTGAGTAGAGAATAGCAGCTGAAAGTACCGCCCTCTCCTTCGTTGTCGGCATTGAGGACAATGAGGACGTATTTCAACGTCACCATGATAGTGAGAGACCAGATGATGACCGAAAGAACTTGTATGAGCTCATCATACTCGGGAGGCCCGTCCAAGAAGGTTGAAGAGTAGACGTAGAGTGGACTGAAGAAGGGTTAGAGACGTCTAATCTGGCTTCAAGGTCTGCTTTGACTCACCTGGTACCAATGTCGCCATAGATCACACCAATGGATTGGTATGACAGCCACAACAAAGTCCATCCGCTGAAGATTTGCTTCTTCTTTTCTTGACCCCCTCGCCAATCATCTCCTTCCTCGATATCATGAGTGGTTTCCGTACGGATATCATGGGACCCGCGACGGACATTTCGCCCCTCCAACGAAGCCCTCGAGATATCGCGGGTATGGTAAATACCGCCAGCCATGCCTGTCGAGTGACCTGTAGCTGGTGCGGAGCGAGCCCGCTGCAGGGAATCCTCAGCAATCTTGACAGACATGGTTGGCGGCATCTCATGGGGCGACATGGTGTGGGTATGCAGCATGTCCCTAGGGCGTGATTTTGGTGCGGTTGGGATTTTCTCAGGAGGTGAGCGCGCTCAAGGGTGTTTTTAGTCGTGGCACGAGCCGCGGCCTCGTCACCCAGGGGAGCCTATGTCATGAACAGATCATCAGAGCGAAATGAGGAGCTCTCACTAGATTGAGCCGGGAAGGACAAAGAGAAACGGATTGCTACCCTGAACAACAAGGGACGAGGAAGCCATGCATGTATATGTATAGATAAGACTGATAGATATACAAATGTGATTGGCTACCAGGGGTGATGGTGGTGGTCTGCTTTCCTGACCACCCCTTGTTTACAGAGGGTTGACCGCATGGTGGGTATTTCGTAGCGGGGGACCTCGAAAAGCCGGGACTCTGCTGGCGCTCGACCTCGGTGCCCAATCCGGCGCGACACAAATGGCTCATGACCAAGATTGTCGACTAAGAATTTGGCCTGTTGGAGTCGCACAATCACCTCGCAGCTGCCCGCATTGGGTTTGCTTTGCTGCGCCCCCAATGGTTCCGAACGGGATGTGAGAAGTGCCGCTGCTGGTGGCTGCTTTCGGAGTGGAACGGTTGGAGGCCGCCTACTCCGCTTGGTCGAGCCCCGCAGACGATTACTGTTCGTCAGCGGGTTACCAGTCCTAGACTATCGCTGATGGCGCCTCTCGCAAAGTCGTAAAGCAGTGCAGAGCTTCCGACCTCGGTTGGAACCGGTTTACCTCCCAACAACCCAATTGCCCACGTGCCCACGTTCCATCCCAGTGGCGAAAAGTGGGAAACAGCGTCGGACAACATATGCTATGTTATCAGAGCCCTGCGATTGGATCTTTGTGGGCTCGGGGGTGATGAGCCCGCGCGAAGTTGCTTAATAGTCTCGTTTGCAATGTGGGGGGGTTCTTGAAGGTGTTGATGGGGATATCGCTTGTTGCGAGTCCCTGCCCACCCACTGGCCCAGGGTCTGCTCGTCCAGTGGCGCCTTTCCTTCGGTCCGCTGCGGTCATTTTAAGTTTGGGTCGTTTTGGATGGTAAAACCTTTCCGCCACATCTCGAAATAAAAGCACTTGACTGATCCCATTTCCCGCCGCCTAGCCGAGTCGAAAGTCTCGTACTGGGCGAGACCCATCGTCGACCTCCTTCAAAATTTCTCCGTTCATGTATCCATCAACGAAGCATTCACCGACAAGCTGGTACGTTTTTCGGCCCGGAGCCTCGCGCAGAAGCAAGGGAATGTTGCATCCGAGCAAGACACAGACGATATCTCCTTTTCGCGCATTTCTTGGTGCCATCCCGAGCAGGCCGGTGTGTGTCACCATGAGCTTCATCCCTTTATTTGAAACCGTGTCCCGCGCCCTGGAGAGGAAGCTCTCCCAGTCCGAAGGTTCTGTCACGTTCACCTCGCTGTCAAAGCCTGCCTTTTCCAATTTTTCGAGTACTTTTCGGTGCCATTTAGCTACTCCCAGAACCGCATTTTCTAGGCATATGCCTCGAATGAGCAACTCCCTGTTCAGCTGGAACCACTCTCTGAATTTGACATATACTTGATCCGGCTTCGTAAGCATAGCTTGACAGAGAACCATGAATTCGTGCTCAAACTCTGCCCTCGGTGCTGGGTGTCGGAAGTAACGGTCTTTTCGGTCGAGAACGAGACACCGAGCTACTGTATCCAACAGGCCCAAATACCTGCGGTGCATCCCTTTGGTTTGTTGTTGCTTGCCAAGCCCCCTTGTGGCTAGGCGGTTGACCATGGAAGTAGACTGGACAAGTCCTTCGGGGTAATTGTACCGGACGTGGTGAACGCCACCGAGACCATCAATGCGGCCGAGAGAAACCCCGGCACATAAAATTTGCATCACATCCTCGGAGAACGACACCTGTGGGCGGGCAGTCCCTGAGGCCATGAACGCACAAGAAACGTCCTCGGAATGCAATGGGCGGAAGTTGCCGATATGCTGGCTGCAGCTCTGGCTTGCCATGCACAATACCGGCGGTGAGTACCTCAGCCGGATGCTCCAGTCTGGGATCCAGGACGGAAGGTTAAGACGGTGATCCATGTCCTCATCGGTGGCGTCGCGTGTTAGCTCCGGGGCGATGCATATTATATCCAAGCTCTGGTGGTTTTCAATGAATGATTTCGCAAACTTGGCATACACATGCCGCACGTCGGACTCGTACTCCGGTGCGCCTACCACAGCACGGTCGGTGACGGTAGCGAGGCCGAGGTGTGAGTATAGGCGGTCTCGCGGGTCGGTGACACGCGAAGAAGCCGTGTAGGCCATGAGGCCAATCAGCGGCATCGGTCTCCGGTTGTTATACCACTGCAGGATCCGAAATCGGTTCCAGGCTTTCTCGTAGCTGTCTCTGGATATTATTTTGTTGTTTTGTTGGTGCCAGTCCCAAACGGCGTTTACCGCGCTGGACATGTCTCGTCGACTGATCTCCCGGCTGCCGCAGAAGAAAGTGGCGCGGCGGCACATGAGAAATTCCTGTAAGGTCCATGCCCTTCCCCACCACTCCCTCAGTAGTAATCTCTCGGTCGCCTTCCAGCCCTTCCAGTCGCGCTCGGTCTCCTCGTGGTATTCTGACCACCGCTTCAGCGAATCCTGCTGCGCCAACCGGTGAAGGAAGTCCATGGCGCGGTCACTATCTTCGTAAGCCTCCCCGAGCCAGATGACGGTCCCGCTAGCCTCCCGGTAGATGGTACTCATCAACTGGACCTGAGCACTGCGTTCCACGGGATCGCCTTGGTTGATGCAGATCGAGTCCATCCACCACCAGGTATTGCTGGAAGGCAACTCAGTACGGTGCTCCAGGGACAGCATCGCCCGGAAAAACTCGTAAGCGCTCCGCAGCACGGGTGTGCGGCGCCCGTTGAGGAAGACATAGTCAGACCTTGTCGGTTTGCCCCACACATACGAGGTCGCCGAGAAGCCCGGGCAGTCATTCGAGCCGAGCAGGAAGCGCTTGAGCTCTACCCCGATGCTGTCCTCTTCGAGGCGGTGCAGGCGAAAAAGGCGGATAGCATCGCTGCCGATAGCGGGGAAATAGGGGTCGGAAGGGCGAGGGTCGTGCATGTGCTCAAAGTCTTCCATGGCGTTTGGGATGAGGCTGGCCTTGGCTGAGATTTCTCAGCAAAGGAACAAGATGTGGCGCGTTGGGCGCGTCTCCTCGATCCAACCAGCGGCTGCCGCGAACCTTGGCTTGCTCGGAAGACGGTTTTGATCGGGGACAGGAGTCCAACATCTGGACCACCCCGCAACACCCCTGACGTTGGGCCCAAGCTTTCCCTTGGCAGCCTAAGCTTTTAGCTCCCCCACCCCCACCTTCAACCCGTCCAGTGTCCCCTGGACCGTCTCCACTCTTCAAAGAGGTACAGTCGGACAACTCATTCTCGCCAAGGCTTTCATATGGCAAAACATCCCACACAATATCATCACCAAGTTCTTAGGTTCCACAATCACACAATACGGCGGGACCACACACCGTCACATTGTCAATGCAAACGCAATTGGTCTCCAATATGGAGACACCTAAATGCAACTTTTCCCCAACCTTTTGACGACTCCGCCCGTCTATTCAACCGTTCGACCAAGCGCGTGCTATCCATCTCTACGCTTATGGCGCTCGCTCAGTCAAGTTGGTCAACCGTCGGGCCGCCACCGTTTCCAACGCCCTTATCTCCAACCACCGCTGCTCCGTCGGCTTCCGAGACCTCGAATCGCCAACCAAACTCATCTTGGATCTTACCAAGTTGGATGCCCTTAAGCTGAGCCAGCAACTTGACGCAAAGCGCTCCGGGTTCCCCTTGGTTTTCCTGAATGTAGGTGATGGTCTGCTCATCGTCCTTGAAGGCCACACGCGCGTGCGCCTCAGCTGAAGCGGGCAGCGAATAAGCAGACCCGCGGCTCGCATGACGCGTGATAGAGCGAATAGGGACAAGGGCAGCTGCGGTACCGGCGGCCATGACCTCCGTGAAATTGGGAAGCTCAGAATACTTGATCTAAAAGCAGCTATGTCAGCAGATCCCCTTATTCGACGGTGGCTGCGAGAATTTCCAGTCTCGCTGCTGTGTAACACCAATCACCTACGCCTCTTGGTACCCGAAATACGCCGCCGGAATTATCCACTTACCGAACGTCTCTCCACCTTCCACCCAAAGCTCCGCCCGATCTGTTGGATGCTGTCGCTCGTCACACTGTTGATGACAGCCTGGCTGTCTGGCACGACTAGAGTCACGTTCTCGCCATCAACCAAAGCACCAATGAAGCCACTGGTGCTGAACTCATCCACCTCTTCGTGGCTCTTGCTGTCCAAATGCAGTGTGATACCATAGCCCTCATTATGCGCCTTTTCGCTCCACCGCAGCACGGGGGCGTAATTGCCTCCCACCTTGGCACTCCCCGTCCCGTTAGGAGCTGCACGATCAAAGTCGTCCATGATGAGCGCCTTTACGGGGTGCGTACCGTGGTACACACCCGTGGGAAGCACGAATACGCAGAAGGTGTACTCCTCGGGTGGGTTCAGACCAAGCTGCGCGCTGCTGCCGTAGATCTGGGGACGGATGTACATGGCAGCGCCCGTCTCGTGGGGCGGCACAAACTCAGCATTGAGGGCAACGGCCGCCTTGACGGCAGACAAGAACAAATCGGTCGGCACGGTGGGGATGCTTATGAACTCGGCGCTGTGCTGCAGGCGGGCTGCATTGCGGTCGGGGCGGAAAATGGCAATCTTTTCATCGCCTGGCATGCGGAATGCCTTGAGGCCCTCATATGCTTGCTGGCCGTAGTTGAGCGCGGGCGCCATCCCGTGGATGCGCATGTACGGGTCGGCGACGAAGGTGAGAGGACTCCATTGGCCAGTTTTGACCGAGTAGTGTGATTCGATATGGCCATTGACTGTTGCGGGGACGAGCACCCCGAGAAGTTAGCAACGGAAGAAACTGTGGCGCAGGAGACAGGAGGTAGGGTAGAAGGCGCAACACACCCTCGCGGACGCGGAAGCCGACGTTAGACCAGTCAATAGTGTTGACGGGCGGGGGAGGGAAAGTCGCCATGGCGTTTAGCAGGGTCGGGTTGTGCGTGGGGTATTGTTTGCCAAGCTTCGAAAGTTGGAAGGAGTAGCCCACAGAAAGCGCTCGAGGCTGGAGAGTACCCAAGAAGATCAATTGAAGTTGCGGCAGGAAACTGCAGAGCGACAACTGTCGGTGAGAGGGTGGACGGTAAGCACGAAAATTGTCACGACACACTTTTTCCCGCGAAGTATCCCCGAGCCCAAGACCACATAAGCTCCGATTGTCGGAAACTGCGGGGCAAGGTTGCCGAGCGCCAGCACGGAGGGTCCAAGCTCTAGGTGCTGATCGCTGAAAGCATCCCCGCAGTGATGTCATGTTCTAAACCCGGGGGCCCGGCCCGGCTCTTCAACTCGTTGGTTCTACACGTACCTGTATTGAAGCAATGGTACCCAGACAATAGCAACAGAGTTTGCTCTCGGAAAGTTTTGGCTTAATAGGACTATGATCTTTCCGATAAAGGAATGATCTGATCAATCCACAGAAGAATCGCATAGCACATTCGTCCGTATCAAGAGAAAGATGCGAGGTTGCCATTTTTTTTGGACGAGAAAAGTAGACGCTCCTGTCCAGTGCCCCCATATTATGACCGAGGATTCCACCGTCCCAGCGCCGCAACCCAAGGCTGATCAGGCGGCCTAATTCCGTTGAGCCATCAGCGCGTACACCATTGTCTTCAGCGTCGTCGAGTAATCTGTCAATGTACTCGCCAGCCCCCGAGAGGTGCAGGATGTGGGCGATGGCGGAATGAACACCGAGAAGGCGAGGGGAGGGTGGGTCAATATCCCGGTTCCTAGCGAGATAGAGAGTCCGAATAAGAGGAAGATCGGGGTCAGGACTGAGAATACTGCCACGGGGAATGAAGGTGTCTATGCGATAGGTGGGGCTCGCCCGGGATAGCTTCAAAGAAAATCTCAAAGTTACCGAACAACTCATGGAGACTCTGAGTTAAAGTCAAGGCGTTTCGCGGACGGTCAATGTCTGGGCCTTCGATAAGATTGACAACGCCCTTGTCAAACATGTTAAGAATGGCAAGGGCAGCGGCCTCTTTAGATGTATCCTTGATCAGTCGTCAGCAACTGTGTCCATCTAGCAAGGGGGTTTTGATGATACCTCGCTGCTGATATCGTGCTGGTGACTGCCATGAAACCGAGTGAGGGAGTGCGAGATGATATGAGCCACCTGTAGCGGTTCAGCTCGGTTTGGATCATCGCTCAGCAGGACCCTATCGTCATCCTAGGCAAGATTTCCGTGAAGTCTTGTGAGTTCCAGCGCTTTTTCCCAGTCGAACCTCCGAGACACAACGCAACGGTGGCGGTCTCGCATGAGACACGCTCCACGGAGATTGGAGAGCCGCCGTAATGTCCCGACAAACGTTTGATCTGGTTCAGCTCCGTGAGCACTTTGAATGTCTGAATGATACGCTGGGGAGGGTTGGGGTGTTTTTCTTGTCGAGGATTTCACTGCCATTCGGGCAAGTCAGTCAACCTACCAAAATAGTGCTATAGACAGCTCACCGGCGTAGTAAATAAAAGTTATCCAACAAGTGTTCGGCGAAATTGAACAGGGCGGATCCGATGTCCGCCTCCACTTGTCCAACTTTGAAATCCAGTTCTTCTTCGTCTTCTAGGGATAGTTGCATGGATCTGAAGAAGGTGCGCAAGAATACATGACGAGATTGTTGTGTACACGCATATTCGTAAGTGTAACGAACAAGGAGAGTCTGACTGTAGCGTTGGCCGCCAGTTGGAGAACGACTGTGACGCTGGTTTTGTTCGATGGACTCGAAATGCTGCAATATATGGTAGAATTGGCGGACCGCGCGGGCGGCTCATCGGCGCTCAACGACGGATCGGCGGAGAAGTCAAGGATTTCCTCGGACAGAGTGATCCGTGGATTCATTCCTGGGGAAAATAGCTTGTCTCAGGTGAAGCGAACAGTGGAAGTTGGTAAGATCAGCAGTAACTATAGCACAGGCCATCCACATGTAAAATACCTACCTTACCTTAGAGGCGAACTTCTAGCCAATCGGCATGCTAGTTAGCGCAAAGCTTGTATCTCAGACGGTTCGGCACGGCACAGTTCAAAACTTCCAGGGCTGCCCGTGCCAAGTGGATTTATCGGAACCCTCATCACGTCCAACCACGTCACCGAAGTTGCAGTTGTTATTAGACCCTCTTAGCCGGTCAGCCTGGCCAGCACAGGAAATTTCATTTTTCTTCTTCATAGTGGACGAACCCTCGCAGTCCGTGAAAAGGCCACGCGACACAAATCTTGAGACCTCTTCATTACTTGCCGCTAAACGAGCACGACTATTCGAGACGAACCTGCAGTAACCCACGCCAAAGCGTCCTAGAGCCTCGTTTCTCGAAGGTCACGTCGGACCGACCGACACAATTTCTGAGTGGCTCGAGTCTGTCGGACCAGACCGGGAAAACCAGACGCTGCCGGTCAGACAGCTGCCTTCACCATTTGAGCGACGACGCCATCTCAAGGGACCTCACGAGATCAGCATTACATCGAATTCCGCAATTAACTGAAGAATATTATTGATTGGGGGAGGGATAAGCGTTTGAAGGAGATTCGAGAACCATTGGATACCTACTCTTTTGGAGGAAAGTTTGAGCCGGAAGCGAGCCTCCGAAGCGGCGAAATCTTACCCGCCGCCGAATAAGGACTCAACCGGCGAGAGCAAAAGGCACAAACCTCCTCCATCACGCAAAGGTAGCGGCAGCGGGTACGATACTGAGTAAGCAAAAAACGAACGAGAAGACCCGTATTGGTAATGGAGCGAAATAACCGGACAGTACTACCATGTCAACTCCGGCAGGACCATCAAATGGGCGTCATCAACACAACAGCCTCCTTGCCTGGAAGCGGCGGGGAGGAGGAGGATAACTACCTACATAATAAGCTTCACAAGTGAAAACCACTGTGGTTCAACAAACGTAGTTGTATTGAAAAAGCGGCCCAAAACGCTGGAAACGCCCACTCGGCAGCACCGCAAACAAGTCTTATAACAAGCCTGTGGGTAAGAAGAAGCTATCGCCAAGAGAAGGAACGCGTAAAGCGATGCGCGTGTGGTGGCGTTGAGAGAAGTCCACGAAACCAGACTTATTGTGGGACCCCGGAATTGGCCACCGAGCAAAGGGGACGATGAGCCAACAATGAACAAACTCTCTACAATAGAGTTGGCTCACCCGTGCTAAGCAGGTTTTGTATGTCCATCGGGTTCATTCTGTCGCTCGGCCTTCCACGATGGTCTAGATGGACATGCTGCTTAGGAGGAGATCGCGACCGGTCTCGCATCGTCCTGCTTGGAGAGAGGTATCCATCCAAGTCCCTAGGAGGGCGACGATTGTCAATGGATTTCCCCACCTTAGTTGAGGTCTGTTGAGCGAAGTCCTCCTTGGATATCTCGAGGATATCCCAACTATCTCCATCACTGGAGTTGCTGCTTCGGGTCACGCACGACCCCTCAGCCAGTCCCGCGACTCCGGCCACAGAACTCGATGCTTGCGCAGTCCGCGGACCTGCGGGGAACTTTTCCCGAACCCAGTCCAGTGTTGCACCGCATTTAGGCATGGCCTCTAGCGTTGCGAGAAGGGCCTTCCGTGCCTTTTGGAAGCAGGCATAGTCGGCGTCGAGTTTCCTCACAATCGTCCGCAGCGCCTCTTCCTCCGCACGCGATCCCCGGGGCTTGATCAAAGTGTACCGGCCGACGCGGAAGTAAGCGTTGAGGTCGACAGCTGGCTTGTGCCGCTGGATGGGTGCGTACCAGGGCCTCATGTTATCACGACGCCACTCGAAGGAGTCGAAGTCGGCGCCTTCCCAGAACTTTGGTATCATCCTGTTTGATGGTTCCTGGAGGATGAAGGCCAGCCCCGCCTCGTTGAGCAGGTCGAGAATCTCACGACGCGGAGACTTTTGTCTTGCCCTGATCGGCCTTCCAGGCGCCACGGACCCTAACAGAACGGCTGCCATGACAACTGAGGGCGGGCCAATACACGGCATCCTACCGTCCTCACGTCGAAACTTCCAGTTGCGGCTGGCATCCAAAGTCCACGCGATTGTTCCGGAAAGCATACGGCAGACGCGCTTCCAGGTGCCGTGGTTCCTGCAGTCGGTACCAGGGCTGCTTCTTAGCTCCCAATATAGGAGATGGACGTCGATATGTGATGGCAGGCCGTCCGGGTAGTACAATGACACGAACTGCTGAAGCCAAGCAAACTGGGGTTCTTGCATTATCTCCTGAAGCGCCGGGCTATTGGACGGGTCGACGACGGCCATGGGCGGCTCGCGAGCGTTGTTGTCCTCAGCTTTGAATGTTGAATCGCCAATGATGTTGCTGACGCTAGGCAGTGCTGACGCCCCTATGAGCTCTTGGAGACGTGAAGCACCGGTGGAATGGCGAGTGGGTGTAGTTGGGACTTCTTTTGAAGAAGGCCCGTTGCCGTGTGAAGGCATGATGTCTGGTTCTGGTTGGTTTGACATCTTAAGTAAGTCAAGTGTTTGTGAAAACTACTGAGAAGACAGAAGTGAGGGAGAGATTTCGTCCATGTCTTGACTTTAAATACAGCTTCTAGCAACAGAAACCCATTTGGTCTGTCGGTGACACGGGGTGGAGATCATGTGTGAATATCCTCCTGAAAGTCAATAGGGACAGTGAGAGTCAAGATTCACCCTTGGCAATCACGGGTTGGAACTTGGGTGAATCTGTCCAGGATTCTGGGCCAACAAAAACTTCACCAAACCCGTTTTCCACGCCCACTGCGCTCCCACAAGTCAGGTATGTTTAACCCACTCATGAAACCCGTCGATATATCATTAACCTTTGCATTGATGTGTACCTAGGTACTAGCAGGTTAGTAGTTAGTAGTTAGTGGTTGATTAGTGTTGTTGATTTTGACGGCCTGCGCCAGCTGCCAACAGCTGTTTCCTTGTTTAGGAGAAAAGAACGTTTCAACGCGGGACGGCCCGATTCCAGATTCCAGGGGCTTCCACACGTCAACGCCAGGGCGCCCAGGGCGTTTGATGACCAGACATGCTCCTTCAATTCCTTTCGAGTCACTCGTGCTCCGACTCTTGATCCTATATTTCTAAGCCCCATCCCTCGCGATATTGGCCCTGCCCGTTCACTCTCTCAGCGCTTTTTTTTCCCCTTCATTTTTGAATATTCGATCAGATAAGGGACCAAGATTAAAAATGGTAAGCATCTCAGCTGTTTCCCCTCTGAAAAAAAAAATCGAATTAACGTCTCCCCCAGGGCAGCACCATTCCCCGAACCATACTCGCCTTCCACAACAATGCGCGCCTCTACCAAATCGCCACCACCATCTGCTCTATCAAGTCCTTTTCCGCGCTGGAAGAATCCAACCGCGCCCTTTTCAAATCCGCCACAGAAGATGACTTCGCCATCGTGACGGAGCAAACCATTTTCCACCCCCAAGGCGGCGGCCAGCCCTCTGACGAAGGCGTCATCACCTCTATCGCCAATCCGGCCGCCAAGCTCCGCGTCGTCGCTGCGCGCATGGATGTTGTGAATGACGGTGTGGTGTTGCATCTTGGCCGTTTTGAGGATCCATCTGAGAAATTCTCTCAAGGCGAGGAAGTCGAGCAGGCTATCGACGCGGAGAAGCGCCTTCTCTACTCGCGCTTGCACACGGCGGGACATGTTCTCGGCGCGGCGGTGCGGCATTTGTTGGAAAAGGAAATCCCTGGGTTTGACGAGCTCAAGGCGTCGCATTTTCCGGACTCGGCGGCGTGTGAATTCCAGGGGGCCATTGAGGGGAAGTGGAAGGGCCCCATCCAGGAGAAGGTGGATGAGTATGTGAAGCGGGCGATGCCGGTGGAGATTGATTATTGGGATGAAGAGGACTTTCGGAGGGAGGGACTGGAGAGATTGATTCCGGATCGGAGTTTGGCGCCGCCGGGGGAGAAGTTTCGGGTGGTCAAGATTGTAGGAGCGGAGGTGTATCCTTGTGGGGGGACACATGTTGAGACAACGGATTTGTGTGGGGAGGCAAAGGTCAAGAAGATCTCGAGGAGTAAAGGGACATCGAGGGTGTCGTATACCGTGGTTTGAGCTATGATGTAGAGGTAGATGTGATGAAGGTGATAGAGTAGGCTACCGATAAGGACATAGCTAGGGCCACATGTCGTTTTGGTTTAGTGAGCTATCTTCATACATTAGATGCAAGTTTCTGCTCTCGGACAGCATCCGAGCTGTCATTCCCTATCCTACACCATAACCAACCCACCGACATCTCTGATGCTGCAATCCATCTTCTGCATGCCCCCCATGGCTGAAAAAAAAAACCCTCACTCGTCGGTGAGCATCCTCACGGCAACAGCTGGTGACCTACACCGGCTCCTCAACTCCAGCCTCAATCTCGTCAGTAAGATTATCAGTCCCTGTGTGAGCCATACGAAACTTCATAAGCCTTTCCAGAACAATCTGGACAGAGCGTGCTCGAAAGCGCTGCAAAAGACACCTGACCATCAGCCACGACGACATAAAGGACCTCGACGACTTCGCGTGCCTGGCCTGCGTCCGAATTTCCGCGCCACTACCGAAGAATGTTTCAGGGCAGCCAGAGTAGATGGGATCATAGCAATTTATATGAATCTTATCTAACAGCTATAGTATCCGGGAGCCCCATGGCCAACGTGCCGTTGGGCTTTTCGTTTGACCACGGGAGACCGCCTGGTAGGTATTGATGGAAATCATGGAATGCAATGGAGAATCAAGTAGGAGAAGACTTTTGAGGTTATGTCGGCCGTGGGACAAGGCCTTGTTTCTCGCTGTGACCTCGCTGAACGAAAATCGACCTCCCACTCGCGGCGGTAGCAAACGTGGTAATGTCGACATGGTATTTAGCAACGGCATACACGAGGCTCGAAACGCCTCAAAATGCTGCGTTGGCGCGTCTCCCGCTTCTCCGGTAATGGGACTCGCCACGTCGAGAGCAACAGTGGTAGAAATGTATGGACTTGGGAATCTCTGGCGTAACCGTGGCAAGGAGGTGAGCGCCATGTGGTGATTCGATGTCTTTTAGGATTTCTTTCAACTCCCGGTCGAGGGAGGTGTAGTACCCTTGTATGAAGACGGTGTAGTCCTTCTCGACACAAGAATTCTACGCGACGCAGACTTGATAGCTCTAGTCAGATGGATTCCCTGCAAGGGCATTCCATGAAGTCGACTGTGGACGCGGAAAAAAGGCTCTAGGTCGTCGCGGAGAGTGAAGGTTCGGTTCGAGATGCGCTCCAGCGCTGCGTATTAGCGTCTTTAGGCTTGAAGCTAACCTGTGGGAGAGAACTTAGCGCATGCTTTCCCTCTTCGTGCGTTATGATACTTTCCAGGGTACGGTGCATCGTTCAAGAAGTCGGAAATATGGAGTGAGGTATAAAGTAGCACCCCAATGGAAGCGCACTATATCGAGGTATAGGAACATTGTTCTGAAATGTTTTGAAGAAAAAAAAAATGCCGAGAGAAAAGAGTCGAATAGGGATACACCCCCGTTAGAGACGGAAGGGGCGGTGAATTGGGTCGGCTGCGAGCACAGGCTGTCGGAACAAGACCGAGCATGTCCTCCTCCGGGACCAGGTTTTACGGACCGATACAAATTCACACATGCCCACCACGGGAAGCACACTTCCATCCCAGGAAACTCGCATCTGTCCTATTGTACAGCTATTATGACGCATAGAAATCAGAGTTAGGACGGGGAAGATGTGCGCGGGGGCATCGACCTGGCTAGGTATTCGTCAATAGGTACCTAAGTTGCAGCTGGGTGCCACCCCTGGCTACTTCCCACAAGTGTCCCAGCCCAGGATCTGCAGCACAATGTGGAAACCCCAGCTAAGCGCTGGCTACTGTTTTCCAATTCGACATCAAATACAACACGGCCCCGGCCCCCCGGCTTCCACTTTTCAGCCTTGCCTGGCACCTGCCGACGCACACTCGAGAGCCCTTGTTTTCTCGACCGTCCCAACTGACGAACCGCGACCGACCTGCAACTATGAGCCAGTTCCAAGACGATACTTCCACAAGAATGCAAGGACCAGGACTGAGAAAGATGCTGCTTAGGGTGAGTGTCGCCTGCGAAGGTTGCAGAATTTCAAAGGTAGGTACTTTTTCAAACCCCCCCTGATTTTCTCTCTCTCTCTCTCTCTCTCTCTCTCTGCTTGTCTGTCGGGTGCTGGATCAAATGGCTTTCGTCAAGGCTGACCAGAACCCGCTGGTCCCTACGACAGGAAAAATGCGACGAAATAAAACCATGCTCTAGGTGCATGAAGAAGGGAGAGACGTGTATTTATACGCCCGTGGATCCCGCCCTCGCAGGCTCCCGAAAGCGGAAAAGACCCAGCTACCCGCCGCCCCTGCTCCCGAGCCAAAATACTACCGCAGACATGCCAACCTCTACTGCCGGCACTACTCTTCCAAGGGCTGCTACCGCTACCACTGCCACAACCACTCTCCCAGCCGCTACTACTATAACTACTCCCGACGTCTCCGACATCCTCGAACGCTTGACCAACAAGATTCGACGTCTTAGCGGAGACGTGAGAGAGCTGGAGAGACAACAAATGAAACTCACAAAAGTCAGCAATATAATCACGGGAAACATGCAAAGCACCGTCGACCACTTGCGGTCGGTGAATGCAAAGGTCGAGTCGCTGGCGAGCGCTGTGGTTGGCAAGACCCATCCGGTGCTGGTGTCCATGGACGCGGAGGAGCGTTACATGCGGGGACAGCCAGGCAAGTATTTTGACCTACTCTTTTTTGCCTCTCCCTGGGTGGAACTGGACTAATAGTTGGGCTGAGCAGGACAAGGCCATGATGGCACTCCATACACCCAACCAAGCCAACCTACAACCGAAGACGGTTTTCCCAACGACGCAGCCACCGCGGGAGGACCAAGCTGTGTTCCCAGTGATATATCGGCTAATGTTGTGTTCGCCTTGACGGAGGAGGGACACTTGTCGGTCGGCAGTGTGCCTATGCCGTCGCATTCAATGCATCTGGCCACGTCGAGTTCAAACATGGCTCCATGGCTAGCTGTTGCCAGTGAGAGCACCCCAGACGAGGCAACGGGAATAGGCTCGGAAGATTGGCCATCCCGGTCAGCCAGCTTGGCGTATATGGGGTCTTGTGAAGGTGAAGATATCGGGGCATGCGTGATGGATGGGTTGGCTTAGGGAGTCAGATTACTCATTCGTCAGTTTGATTTCCAACAGAGTTATCTACCGTCTTCTACATGATGAACGCTCGATTTATAAGTTCTGATTTACCCCGACTCTTTACGGCTGCACCCAATTCACACTCCATCCTCCGTTTGGCACTCTGCTCAATGGCATCGCCCACCACCACACCGATCGCCTGTCCCCAAGCACTAGACGCCTCAGAGCACCAACCCTGTCCGTAGCTCGAGGCAGAAGTCAGCCTTGTCGCTTCCAAGACCCAAAACCTCCCGTTTGCCGTAGCTTCCGACATGCCAATGTCCAGCCGGACTCCGCACTGCAGAGACGCAAACCCCGGATGGAACTGACTATAGTGCAGCAGCGCGTCATACCAAGCCGACACGAACGCCACCAGTTCCTTGTACTTGGCCTCTTGAGACGCGCGGTCAGGGATGATGGAGGCAAAGACACTCCCGTCGGTGAAATTCCGGCTAGCACCGCTGGGGAATCCTGCTCCTCCCCCTTGACTCTCGAGTTGCGGCCGCGTGAGTGCAACGTAGATTATTTCTCCTCCTCCTCCCCCTTCTCCTCTTCCTCCCGTATTGTCGCTGCTGATTCTGCTGCCGGTGTTGCTGCCGGGGGGATGTGGTATATGTAATGGGTCTGATAGGTCCTTGTTGATGATATGAATGGTCCGTCCGACAATGACGCGCAGCTCACCGAACGTGGTGAGGGATTCAATGTACTCTTGGTGGAAATAGTGGTTTGCTGCTGGGTCAAGGGTACGTGTGTTGTTGATTTTGTTGTTGTTGATAGGGGGTTTGGTCGCTGTCGTCGTAGCCTTAGACTTGGACTTTGTTGCTCTTCTTGATGACGATAACGACTTGTTGGACTTGGTTGTGGCTGTGGGAGTGGGAGTAGGAGTAGGAGTGGCAGCATCTTCCTCTTGTTGTTGCTGGACAGTGCAGATCAGCTTGTCCCGGTCCCAGAGCGGTACCACGCGGACACCGGCTCCGCCAGCGCTATTCACCGGCTTTACCACCATTTTTACTTCTTTAGAACTCGTCGGTGATGATAGCGAGAAAGAGGTGGACGGAGGGAGACTGCAAACACCGTTCAAGCCGCCGTTGCAAGTCCGCAGCCGAAATCCCATCCATTTGTTGTCAGGCGTGTTCCGAAATTGATCAGCAATGCTATCAAACACACGCAAATCACCCACTTTGGCGCTGTCCCAGCGTGACTCGGCTCGGGTAGGAAAGACATGGATGCGCGGGTTTGCCATCTGCAGCCACTCGATCTTGTCAAAGAGTCTGTCTCTGCTCATGGTGCCTCTGGGCGGTTTCGTCACGCGGCCAATCAGCACTAGATTTTCCGTTTCCGCGTCTTTTTCTCTGTTGTTGTTGGCGACTGCATGCGCATACGTGTGATACATGTGTGGTGGCTGTGTTGGTTGCAATAATGCTCGATCGAGTTTTGTCTCGAGCGTCTTATCCCACATTAACACCTTGACGAGATGTAAACGTGATGATACTGTCGCCCAGAGTGCCATTAGCAACGGCTCAAAAATGTGCAATACCCCATCTACCTCTCCAACAAGCGGCTCGCTGAGCTGATCGCGTTCGATGATCTCGTTTAGCAGCTTACGCACTTGGGTTTCTTTTGGCGAGAGCAGGTCGTTGCGCAGAGGTAATGAGCTGTTCTCGTCTAGTTTTGTGAGGCTGCAGGGTCCACCGACCCAGATGACGTTGATCGTGGTGATGGGTTCCCGGGAGGGAACATGAAGTGTTGGACCTGGTACAGTAGGTTTAGTTTTAGGTTGATGTGCATGTGCTGCTGCTGCCCGTTCCACCGTGGGATAAATCACCCACTGGTCTCTTTTCAGCGAAGCCCCCCACCGACCGAGACAAGTGTCGTTTTCCACAAGACATTTGGTGCATTCCCAGAGGATACTCTTTTCCGACGTCTTGCGGATCCGGATCTTGTGTCGCCCGCTGGCTTGGGCTCGCATCAGGTCTTTGAGTTGGGTGGCGTTGATGTTTTTGGGCAGCAGGGTGAGATCGGTGGGGAATGTCATGACTGTCCGGAGGGTGGTGCTGGGCGTTGAACTGGGCGGGTGAGTGGGTTTAGTGGGTTTAGTGGGTGTAGCGGTTGTGGATTAGTGGTTGATGGCCCAGGTGATCAGTGGGATAATACACTGCTGGTGGATGACATGCAGACAAAAAGTGGATGATAGACAACAAGTGCCAGACTAGACAAGTAGTGGAAGCGAGTGTCAGACTAGACAAGCAGTGGACCATAGACCAGAAGTTGACAAGTGGATGGCGGCGATACACGTCGAGTGGTTCGTGTTAGACTGCTGGTTGATGCCAGACATATAGTGGAGGCTAGGGTGATGGACAGTTCTTGTAGTGGACCTACGATATAATTGACCGACTAGTGTGCTTTTTTAGCGTCTGTGGTGGCGCTATACTTTTGGCCCAAGCCCGGAGAGGTAGGTGTCAATGCATCACATCACGGGCATGGTCACTGTCTGTTAGTTAGCTGTCGGGAGACCTCCTGAATTTGGAAGCTATCTTCTCTCAACCCCCCTGGAATGAAGACATTAGATGGGATCCCTGAAGTTTACCTCCCTAGGTCAGTAGCTAGCTAGGTATCCAACGTCCAAAAGTCCCCATATGTGCGGAGTCCAACTACAAATGTTTCGCACTACTGACTGGTGATCACATTAGCGCAAGCGGGCGAGCTAGACTAGACCGACGTCGTGGGTCTCAAAACTCCAGGCTGTGTTGGAGGCGTTGGAGTTGCTTGCTTGCTCCAGGTCGTTTGTTGGGGTAACATGGATGTAGCATGTGACTGAAAAATAAAGGAAAAAAAGGGAGTGAGGGAGTTATTGGCCATTGGTGGCTGGAACTACCTAGCTTGATGGGAGAATACCAAGGTACGGAGTAGGGGTGGATGTTGCATGTCCGTGGTGGACGAGCAATGCTGATGGAAGAGAGAGTAAGAAAGAAAAAAGAAAAATCAAAGCTAAATCAAATAACCGTCGGAAAATATCGCTCCATTGCACCTCGAGAGAAAATTTGAGGAGCGAAAGCATCTTGAGCGCCATTCCCCCTCTTTGCCCTTGAAGCGAGACGGTCATCCGGATGGGGATGGGTGGACGTTGAAAATGGCTTTTAGGTGTCCAACCCTGTTTTGTGTGCCCGGCTGAGTTTGGTGCGTGCTTCCTTGGCTCAAGTCCTTTCGAGAGTGGAAGGGGGTTGTAAATTGCTGTTCGTCTACACTCACGCCCCTTTCCGTCTGATTTTGGCTTTCTCCACGCCATTTGATCATCAGCTCAGCGAGCCTCAATCGAGGGGGCGGCTGTTTGATTTCGCCGAGCAGGGCAATTTTGAATTTTGTTGCTTTGGTTCAATGTTGGTCCGTCCCTGCTCTGACAAAATGGTCAGGAGCTCAAGCTGTTGTTGCCTGCCTCCAGTCCCTACGCTCCCCCCTGCGTTCACAGCCACTGCGCCACCAGCTAGATGACCCCATCAACAGTGACAGACTTCGAAGCAGCCGCAACATTGATTTTCAGGTTACCCCCGGCGGCAGACAGTGCGCCAACCCAAGGCGGCCATCAAGCACGACGGCTTACCTCGACCAAGATATCCCACCCAAGGGGCTATCAGAAGTTGAGGTTGCTCGTCGGTCATTTTGGGGTCTAATAATTTAAGGCAAGCTTTAGAAACTTCACCGCCACCTAGTAGTAGCTTTGATGAGATGGGCGTATTGAGTGAGGTACATACAGCTGGGTAGGTAGGCAAGAAGGTTAAAAAGGAAGAAAAAAAAAGACATACAACACCAGGTATTCGCCGGTTGTCACCAACCCGACTACTAATCTGGCGCACTTTGGCTTATCTATAGGAGATCAGACGGGATCCCGAGTTTTCCAAAGGCTATGGTCGTATGTTGACTTTGGCGGGCAAAGGAGGAAGTTACATACTGGAACCTTAGGCATGAGCTGAATTTGAGCACGTTTGGTTAGAAGGAACCCATACGGCACGCATCTGGGATGCCAATGGGGAAACCTCTTACCGGCACCTCAGGCATCGACTGATTTTTGACGCATCAATCCATATGTAGAAGGCTCAACCCGGCTCGGAGACGGAGACCAATGTCCAGCTGATGATCGCGAAGACGGTCTAAGCGTATTTCTATGCACAGCCCAATATCTGTCCAACGACTATCTAGGATTGCTCTGGATATGTTGAAGAAAAATGACGCTGCTGGCCCTCGTCTTGGGGGTCCTCAGTCGTCGCAGCCAAGGACAGTCTAAGATCAAGATGGGTTCTCTATCGCGTGATTCGTTTCCATTCGATATAGAGTATGGGTGGACTACGGCGATCGCTTCACGATGCAGCTTTCATAATGGGGCCAGTGCTGGCTTCGTATGTGACCACTTCCGGATTGCTATCTTGAAGAAACAGCGGCCTACATCCTGCACGATAATCCCCGATGTCGGTCAATGAACCAACCACCTGTCACGGCACCAAAGGACGCAATGCGTAAACACCACAAAAAGTGGAACGTTGTGCAGTCAGGGTACCGCACCGTAGTCCTTCTACATCTAGCCACAGGCAGGCACCGTACCCTGACACCACCTAGATACCTAGTACTTTCACTCCACGTGCTCTTTCCAATCCTCCCAGATGTAACCTGGAGTGCGGTGACGACGCAGAGACATGACTTGAGCAATCCAACCGTGAACCACGCAAGACAATAGCATCAAGAAGATCACTGTCGCGTATTTTCTGACAGGCTTACCAGGCATCATAGAAATGGTCAAAAAGGCCCAGCCTCCAAGTGAAACCATGTGGGCGAAGACCAGTAGCTTAACCAAGAGCATACAACACTCATGAACCTGAAGACGAGGAGGACCAGCAGAGATGATGGCGAAGCGGTCGGGGATGTGGAATATCTGTGATTGAATCCAGTAGCACCAGCGGGCGAGGGCGAGACAGAAGGGGTTGAGGCGGCCGTCTATCACCGCGGGTCCGACCGCAAGCTGAAGGAAGTTGTAGATGCTGCTGTGAAGGCCTGGCATTTTGATATCTGCCTCTTATAGGAGGTTAGCCGACTTGCAAAGGGGGGTGGGTTCGGTTCGAATCGACTCGTTGGGATCGGGTGGGCGACGCGCCTTCTGCTTTTTGGTGAGACAGAGTAATGGTATTGTCCAGAGCAAGTGGCGTATGTTGTGCGTCACAAAATGAGAAGGATGGAGGAGTTTGCGCGTTTGCAGCGAGTTTCGAGAGCGAGGTCAGGAGGATGGTAGGGAGAGAGAAAGAGAGTTGGCGTTGAAAAGTGGTGCCTGGTGCTCAGGTTACCTTATCCACATCCCCATTGAATGGGGCGTGGGGCGCCATTCGGGGCGCTAAAGATTCTCCCACGCAGCAGAAACTGGGTCACTAGAAACCACTTTACCCAACGAGTCGGGGAAGGCTACCTTGGTTGAGCTCTCTGACCCAACCATCACCGCCATGAGCCTCACAAGGCTCTGATCCCCCGCAGGCTGCTTGACATGCCGTGACCGGAGGGTCAAGCGCAACGAGGAACGCCCTGTTTGCGGCCGCTGCACTCGTTTGAAGCTATCTGCGAGTGGAGGGGGAAGCACGTCCCTTTGAAAGAGAGACGAGCACTTGGAGCGAGGCGCCGACCGCCGAGATGTCTTGCCCCCCGCCAAAGGCTCGGCATCACGGCCGAGTCCCTTAGCGTACCCGTGTTCGTCTGCCACCGTGTTGTCCGAGTCTATGTAATAGCCACCGTCGATCCATGCCTTCAGGCAGCGATCGTGTTCATCCTTGGGTTGCTGAAAAGTTATCGTTTCCCCCCCCACGACTCCGCCCCTAGTCAACATCTCGGGTTGGCCTTCTCCCACCGCCGTCGGCCCTTCGTCGTCATCTGTTACGGGCTGCTTGCCATCTCTAGTCGATCTCGTCTTCTCATCGTTCTTCGGGGCGCTCGGGCCGGCGTCGTTTCGAGCTGAGCTCATGGTGTCACGGTCGCGCGCGGTAGCCAATCTCGGTGGGCTTTGTTGGGTGGTTTGTCGATGGGAATGACTTGGGCCCGACCAAAAATGGCGCGCAATAGCGGGGTCAAGTCATTGCGACCCCGACGACGGCAGGGTCCAGAATTTCGCGGGCCGCCATTGGAAGTTCGTTCACTCGTTGGCGAGTCAGGTGACATGGGAGCTGGCTGGAGAAAGGTATTTGAGGAGTACCAGACGCCGGGGAGGAGAGGTTCTTATCAAATTCAACTGAAGCAGGCAGGAGTCTCCCAGCTCCGACACGAAGCTACAAAAAACTCATGTTATCAGGAAAATGACCTCGCCGCTTTCCACTCATGCGAAACGTCAAAGAGAGACAGCTAAAGCGGGTATGGTCCCGGGTTCCAGACCAATCGGCTGGCCAGAGGGCAGAGACATGGCTACTTCCCGACTGTCGAGTCCGAGAACAATCTGTTCTCCCGGGGCGAGAGATGCTATAACCAGGCTTAAAGCACCCATGCCCTGTCTCCCTCTTCCTAGCTGAACATTCTTCGATCAGTCCTCAACCCAGTGCCACTGCATCCCCTTTGTCTACAAATGCACGCAGCACAACAATGGACGGACCGCAGGACCGCCAAGGTACAAGAACTTCTAACAACATGAGCATTAGTGCTCTCCTCGGCCCAGAAATCCAGTTTCCACAACCCACCATCAGACACTCCATCTCGACAAGTTCCCTCTCGGATACGACCGGCTTCTTCACCTTGAGTTTGCCCTCTCCAGACGAAATCCCACTCCAAAACAGACCACCTCACCCTATTTACCCCTCAGCGGCTCTAGAGAGGTACCGTCCGACAGGCACAACTCCACTCAATCGTCACGATGCTATCCCGCCACTCCCAATTGTGGTGGGCCAGTCACACGCCACCGGCCTAACATATCTGGCGGAGGCTGCGGTGCATGTGGAGGAGAATGACACCCAAGGCATAAAGTCCCTGCTCCGACTGAAGGAACAACGTGACAATGCCCGACAAAGGACCGGACATGGGAGGACCAGGTACATTTTTTGCCCCTTCCGACTTTGTGACCCCGAAAAATACAACGCAAGGGTCTATCCGTCGTGCGCTCAAGGCTTTCGAGACATGCCCGCAGTCAAGTACAGCCACCACGATCGACAACACTGTCTAATGTTCAGTGCTGACACGGGCAAAACAGGAGACACATTATCCAGAAGCACCATCTCAGCCCCGGACTTCTAGCTTCACTGACAGATAGGAGGAAAGAGCACCGGTTAAGTAGTCAGAATGAGCTCAACAAGGCGTGCTTCCCTGATGCCGAGTTCCCGTCATCTACATCAGGTATGTAAACTGCTTTCCCTTTTACAATACCATTTTCCCTCCTTGTGGTTTAGCCTGGTGAAGGTTTCCTCATGTTTTTCTACACGTTACGTATCTACCAACCCACCTATCTACCAACCCACCTATCTAACATTACCATCCTAAAAATAAAGAGAGTGCGATTTTCCTAGTCATGGAGATATCTGAACTGGTAAGAGAATTGGAAAGTGCGCAGCAACTGGTCACCGAGACGCCGGCTGAGTTTGTACGGCGACTGTTGCCCAAGTACGGCATTTTACCTAATATCATTATGGAGGAGGAGCCGGAGCTGGAGTCGGGGGCGGAGCCTGATGAACCGGCCAAGCCAGCTACGGGTCGGACCAAGAGGCCGAGAAAAAGACAAAGAATGTAAACGTAACCAAACCATTTGAAGGCTTCAGGGTCTTTCTGTCGATCAATCCGCCCTTCAAAATTGCTTGACCTAGGTATGTTTCACCGGATCATGTCCGTCGGAGGTCGGTGGCTGATAGCGCCAGCGCTAGGAAACCGCATGCATAGAACCGAGAAAGATATCACATACCACGGATTCACATTTCGGGCAGCCCGCTGGGTAGCTTCACGATGGGATCCACCCAACCACCACAGCATGGGAAACCCGACGCACCTACATGCGCTATTAAGTTGGCGTCCCTTTGCGCCCCACGGTCTAGATCGCACCTACTGGGGGCGCCGGTAAAACCCCAACGCCACCAGAAGCCCAGACTAACGTTAGCACCACAATGCACGCCGGACATGCCCCCTCTGAGCTAAGGGGTGAATGGGGCACACAGTAAGTCCAGACTCCAAAACATGCACCCCACACCTCCCCAGAAGTCCTCGCGTTCGAATCATTCATTGGCTGCCGGTATCTGATGCAGGTTGACGTGGTGCCAATGGCAGGCCCTTGCTCTTGTGTGATGGAAAAGCGAAGCTGTCCAGTGCCGTCCAGCAGGAAACAAGCGCCAGGGTAAATTTGACGTAAAAATGACCTCCTTTCATTTGAGTGGCTTGTTTTCACCCTCTCCCTGTGTGTAATCCAGCTCATGTGGGGTGGCAACACATTCCAGATGTGTGGGTGCGAATTGGAGGAGAGAGATCGGCGCAAGTCCAGAACATAGAACATGGATGCAGCAGAATGGACTGGCTAGGCTACCCGGGCCGAGCGTCTCTCCTCGGTCCCAAGTATGTTATCCGCCAGCTCTGAGGGTATATGTGGGGTGGGGTTAATCAGAGCAAGTGGAGTTGAGACAGATTTGCGCTCTCTCTCCCAGACTCCCAAGAACCGCTGTGTCTTTTGGCGTCTCTTGCTTGTCCAACCGGGATAGATTGTGTTTCCGGATACCTATTGTCCCCACAACGGCCATATACATGGCGAGCCTTCTGAAACTTCCAGATGAGATTATATGCATGATTGCAGAACAACTTGGCATTGCTGACCTGGACAACTTTTTCGGAACATGTCGTTGCCTCCGTGACCTCCCCACGCGGTGGGTAGATGGAATCTGTAGAAAAGTATTCCAAGTGAGTACCTAATAATCACCAATATACCGCACTGCGGGGCACTCATCGGCTTTCCTTCCAGAAACACGCATTTTTCTCACCCGAGGCCTACCAGGCACGGTCTGACGAAGCTGCCCAAGCTGACAACACGCACAACTACTTGTACGCCCGCGCTTTCCGCCTCTACACCAAACGGAGACATGCCCTCAAATCAAACTCTCCTTTCCAGCGGGTTTGGCTGCCGCGCCTTGATTCGTCGGCGCCCTTCATCCTCGAGCAGGGGAAGCTATGTTACTTCCGGACCGGCTTCCACAGGCGACAACTTCGGATTCTTGATTTGTCCAGCGGCGCAGTGGACAGGGAACTTGTCATTGATTTACATGCTCTTATCCGCCGCCTTGACGTCTTGACGCCAGGTCGAGACTTGCATCAGATCCGCCCCAAACCCCTACACTGCTCACACGACATTTTCACTCTCGCTTGCTACCCGACAGAGGAAGAAGATGCGCCGCTCATTCTTGCTATAGACCTTACAAGGAAGGATATCGCATACTGGAAGCAGATTGTACTCTTTGAAGAAGAAAAACGGCTCGCCGTTCGCAACAATCGGCGATTTTTGGTGCTTGGCGATTGTCAAGACGATGAAATTTACTATTGGGTGTGTGACATGTCGCGCCCACAAGATGACCCCATGCCCTTCGCTTGGGGGTATGGAATGCTCCAGTCTGGGGATACGGCTTGGTTTGAAGTAGTTGGCCAAAACATTTGGGGGGCTGTCCGGCACAACCAAACGCGTTCCTCGCTCGATGAGGCCTGTCAGTATGGCTTGATGAAAGCCCGCTTTCTCGATAATGACTCGACGAGAGATGAAGCTCCAGACATACTGGACCCTCACGAACGGCCAAGGAGCGAGGACGAATCGGCCACGGCAGAATGTCCCGAAACCCCCGGAATGGTTCACTTCCATATTGACGAGCAGTCGGGCACTCTGATGCTGTCAGACCAGATTCTGATCGATGGCCCTGATCAAGACACGAGACCAGTCCTATTCGACATTGGCGGCCTTGGCGATTCTTGGGAGACAAGAATAGGCGACATGGTCTGTCCGATGCTAAGCTCTGTTCCGTTTCATTCCAAAAGTGGCGAGGGTTTCATTTACCATGACAAAATGGTCTCGCTGGACTATGAAAGGAAGGAAAGAAACCAAGTCTGTGTGTCTTTGCTTTCCTACGATCCATCAATCAACTTTAGGGGACTTGAACCCGAGGGCACGGTGAGTTTGTTAGGAACAATGCCTCTTGTGTATCACCAGCCATGGATGTGGGAAGAGCGTGCTTCGTGGCGAGAGACATGCATGGGTGACGACTGGTTCTGGAAAGCACCTTGACAGCGTCTGATGCGGACATGAGGTAGAGGGGCTGTGTAGGTGACCATTCTTTTTTGGTGACTGTTTGGGTTGGAAATATTCAACTTTTCACTTGTAGTGTGTGACATGTCTCTGAAACCATCCAGATACCCAAGCAGAAGAGGAAGGAAAGAAAGAAAGAAACATGACACATGTGCCTTTTACTTTTTTAGGGCCATATTCCCATCACTAGCCTCCCCAGCTTTTGTGGACCATTACAAAAACTCTTAGTACTATCATTACTACCACTATAGCAATTGCTCGTGTTCCACATCCCAACCCTCTCAGCCTTTTTGAGCTCGGACACATTATTAGTCTATCTAATCGAAGGTTTGGGGTCCATTTTTGTTTTCAGGGAGGCAGGAAGGCGGGAAAGCAGGCAGGCATCCGACGTGTCCATCTGTGAGTGAGGCTGATACAAGATTGTTGGTGTTCACTGTTGGAGAGCAGACGGGGAACCGGACCGGACCGGGCCGGGCTGGACCACCCAAGGGGGAAAAAAAAAAAAAACTTTGGTTACCATGACCCATTCACACCCACACCCAGCACTCTATAGGCGCCATAACAAGCTAACCGGCATTGCGCACCCCGGCCAAGCAGCGGAATTTGCTGTGACAAGACTCAAGTTTGAGTCAGATTATTCACACAAAGCTGTGTGTGTGTGTGTGTATGTGTATGTGTGTGTGAATATATGGCTGGATGGCTGGGGGGGGGGAGGCAACAGGGAAGAGAGCAAGGGGGCGAGGGGAAGCCGTCCATCCGAGTCTGGTGTTCACCGACTCTAGTCTAGGATTATTCACACTCATTGACCACATAGACTCCAAGTCTGCTGGTCTGCCGGTCGGTCTAGTATGATCCATGCATGCAACGACGCGGGACTTTTTGTTTTGCTTCCGCTCAACCGCCAACCAAATTTCCAGTCCAGTCCCATCCTTGACCAGTGAAAAGAGAGAGAGCTGCACGCATCCATGGACCATGGCTGGACATGGCCCGGTCCCAAGATCTAGACCTACTTCACCGGAATAAAAGGAGTCAACCAGGAGCTTAGGAACCAATGAGGTCTTGGCCTGTTACTAAACCTCCCCATCCTCCGGTGAACTGAACAGAGAGAGGTTGGTCATGGGGGGAAGAGACATTTGTCATTTTGACTACCTAGGTATGTAAGGTACCCAAGGATGAGAGACAGTTTCCTGCACATTTCCTCCATATCCCCGACCACCTGGGCTAGGTATAGTAGATAGTACGCAATACTAACTTGCGTGAAGAAAGTGAAGCGACGCAAGTTGCACAACATTTCCAGCGTCGACCTGAGTCATGTAGATCAGTCCGGGCCTCGTATTGACAAAATATTGTCCCGGACATGTCTCTCACTTCCTCCAGACACCCTCGATGGTTGCTTCGGTGCGGATGCTGAGATAAAACCCTAGGGTAAGTTTCATGATCTCAATCAGCTCCGAGTGGGCCGTTTTGTGCCGGCTAGGCAGCTAGACTAGATTGTTGGACTGTGCGACGGCAACGACGAGGAATGGCCAATCATTGAGAAACTGGCTCGCCATCCTTTCGCAAAACTGTTGGCACATTTTATGTTTCTTATCGCTGCCAAGAACGTGGATGGTGTATTGCTCAAAAGACATGCCGATTGTGCCTGGGTAGGTAGTTAGTATTTGGGGGATGTGACTAGATATGACCAAGAAGAATGTGTAAATCCCCAGATGGGTACACAAATTGGAGTCAGCATACCTATGTCGAGATGGCGGTTCACCCATTCCAGCTGGGCTCGGCTCGGGGGTGGTATATGGTCCGGTTCCATCATTTGGAAAAAGGCCGTGTCTCGAATGTGATGATGATGGAGCCAAGGGACTAGCGGTAAAGACGCGTTGCCAAATGTGGTCATTGACCATGGCGGCGAGGAGATAGCGAGTGCCGTTGCTACGTTCCGCGAGGGCTGGGGGCAGCTTTCCGTCGTCTGTAAGCCTGACAAAGTGCCCGATGGATAGCGCGTTGAGTTTGGCCAAGTCATTGACGCTGGTCTCGCAGAGTCTGGTCCGGGAATACCATTTGCTGGCCCACAGTTTCAGGGCTTTCTGAAGGTTGTGGAAAAGCCCGCGCCATTGCTCATGGCTGTGGTGGCCTGCTACGGTTAGCCCTCAGCGTTCGGCTCTACGGCGATCGCTCTTCGATGTCAGCGGAGACACCGACTTCTCGGGATCCCTGAAAGAGACTTGGTTTCGCTTTGTCGGCGACGCCATGGGATGGGAATTTCCATGACGTTATTGTTATTGTTGTTGTTGTCCCCGTCACACACGCTGACAAGAGAGTTGGTATCGCCCAAGTCACACGACATGGTGATCGAGACGTTGGGTGCTCGGGCAGGAAATTAAAAAAGGGAAAATCAAGTGGCGTCAGCTGGAGAATGTGACTGAGAAAGTTGACAGCGGAGAGCCGGGTGTGTCACTGGGTTCTAGCTTAGCGGAGAGTGGACTTGCCCCTTTTTACCTTGGCCCGAACAGAGAGCCTTCCTAGGTTGTTGAACATGTGTTTGCCATCTCATGCACTTGGACCTTTGAAGTAACCAGACCGCTGTCACATGCAGCCAGATTTGTAGATGCATTGAGCCGAGTGTCGCCCTCGGCCCTGCTCGGGCACATAACACAGTGTCCGTGTCGTTGCTGCCTCGGAGGGAAGCCGCCTTGGAGTGTTAAAAGCGGATTTGACGGTGAATCCCCCTTTTCGCGGAGACTGGCTCAAGACTCATGTGCAGTCCAACCCCTGAAAGATTTTTCGCGCGGCACTTTACGGCTTGGTGGTGGCCTCTGGGACAAGCTGCCCGAGCCCTTTTTTTTTTTCAGCGCTCAATGATGGGAACTTGAGAGGCTTGGACGCGGAAACTTGAGGCATGAATGAGCAGGTTTCAGGTCTCGATAGGAAAGTTTAAAGCCTCCGGTATTAAAAATCAGGGCCTTGGTTATTCTCATTAAACCTCTCGCAAATAGTTTTCCCAGTTGTTCAAAGATTATTCAAACCTCTGCTTTTGGACTTAATCTTTGTCGGGGTCTCGGCAACAAACGTTACGCTTTGGCTTTATAGGTAAATGTTTAGTAAGAATATATGTTTTTGCTTTTAGATGGAATTAAAGACTTTGGGATGAAGTTTAAAGCCTTACGCTTTGAGTTACTAAAGCCTGGGGTTGCGACTGCCTCGACCTTCTCCTCATCATCACTACTCTCAGTTCCAAAATCAAGCTCCTCCTCATCCTCCTCATTAATATAAATAAATATACGGGCGATTGGGGTACTTGTAACGCAAGGGCGCTGTGGGTATGGGGGTGGAGGAGTGGTCTCAGTCAAAGTGGCCAGTGTAAGGTTAGGTCGGGGTTCTTAGATCAATTGGAACGTGGCCTCCCTCTGATCGGAGGGCGGCCACCAGCCTTCTTATACTAGATTACAGGCTCCGGATCCAGCAGCTTCCCTTCCGTCAAGTACGACAACGTTCCGGATTCGGCATCCCGCTTCCGGCCGCAACCTGCGATTGGGCCTGCGGCGCTCTGTATTCGGCAACGACTTCGTACCGTACCGATCGTGGGGAGGTCTTGTTGCCGTGGGGCCTTGTTACAGTACTTATCCTCGGCCTCATCGTTATCCTGGTCGCTATCAACTAGTGTCAAAGACTAAAGTAATTACCTAGCTTGGCGAGTAAAAGATTGTGGTGCAATACTCACCCCTGTTAACCACCTTGCTCGCGCAGTGGAAGGATATTCCGTGTTGCTTTGCAGTCTCCAATACTACGCAAATGCTGAATGGTTTCCATGCCGTCTAAAGTCGCCATTTTTCTACCTAAGATTTTAGGAGAGAGTTTGTCTTATATTTCTCTTTGCTTTTACGCTATTACTCTGGTAGTGGGATTAGATAATATCCGGCTTTGTCACGGCACTAAAGGACGCAATGCGTAAACACCACAAAAAGTGGAACGTTATGCAGTCAGAGCATTGCACTGTAGTCCTTCTACATCTAGCTGCAGCCGCAGGCAGGCTGTAATGTGACCTGCGAAACCCCGCCGCAGCGCCTGCGCAGCGCCGGGGGCAGCAGTGACGCAATAGGTCAGCACACGCATAAAAGCCGCTGTAGGTAGTTGGCGCTCGCAGGGGGTTTTTCCCTTCTGCAAGAATCAGTCACTGTATTGGAGTGGAATCTGCTTTATCAACTCATCGCAAGTGAATCACCTGTGTATCGCAGCAGCATCGGGCTCTTCCTTGATCACCCCAGTAGCTTATTACATTTCTGATTCTTGTAGAAGGGAAAAACCCCCTGCGAGCGCCAACTACCTACAGCGGCTTTTATGCGGGGTTTCGCAGGTCACATTACACAGGCACCGTCACCGTACCGTGACAGACTCTTAGTTTTTAATGCCTGGGAAGCTATTTTGTGAGCGGTTAAACTAAAATATTTAAGCCTTAAATCTAATATTTAAGGCCTTGAAATTTGCTCCTTAAAGCCCCAAGTCTCTATTATGATTGTTAACTTGTGTGGCCTGACTGGTCTCAGTGAGGTCCAGTACAGGAGGTTACAGGGGGTGAGTCCCCTGTAACGGGCGCAGCGGAAGGCTTTGGTGGTACGATGACTGCCCGGGACGGGGTCAAAGGAAGCTAAGATCAGCAGACCAACCTGCTGTAACAAGCAGAGATACAGGGGTCTATGCCCTGTAACAGGGTGATTACAGTGGGCTTTGCACAGAGATCACGAAGGTCAAAAGG
>Ga0247765_1000380_pt1 | contig 35640 bp, 38 predicted proteins | sample UWRJL106311C6_FD_179949 | JGI IMG/M metagenome (GOLD analysis project Ga0247765, IMG submission 179949) | Plant litter microbial communities from Arlington Agricultural Research Station in Wisconsin, United States - UWRJ-L106-311C-6 | ecosystem: Environmental > Terrestrial > Plant litter >...
CCCCCTCTCAAAAAAAAAAAAAAGACTCCCGGCGAGAGATAGACACATCTGGCATGTGTCGAGCCGAAGTCACTTATTACGCCTGTGGGCACAAGTCCACAGGCGGAACACGAACTTGCAAGAGATTCGAAAAAATGTCCAGGAAAAGCGGGTTAGTCTCACGGCTCTGCGGAATGGCTCCCAAAGACTGTGGCGACGTATCCCGGACAAACGTGGACACTAGGAAAGAATGTCGAGAATGTAGGCGCAAAAGCGAACAAGCAGGTAAGTCACGGAATTCGCGGGCATCGGCCACATTGGCTGCATCAGGCAAGAAGACCATCCGCCATCTCCAAGAGACGGCAGTTGGGACAACGGGCTTCACACCCGCTGTCAATCCTCGGGGCTCTGCATTGCAGGCTACTCTCCGACCGGCTAACTCTCGTGGTACAGGTACCTTGAGCCCTGTGCTCGTATCGCCATGGAGGGCAAATCCACAACCCTCGGCCACGACGGCGCGCGCCCCATCAAATACCACATCGAACACGAACCCCTTGGCCCGGACTGGAGCGCAACGGTTGCGGAGGGGAGAAGAAAGAAAGGCTATAGACCAACGAGAGAGGTTGGCTCAAGCTCGGGCGTTAATGTCGCTTGATGAACCCGTTGAGACACACTATGCTGGACCCCAGCGGGAGGCTAGGTACGTAAAGGAGAGCCCTGTGGCGACCCGGTCGTTTTACGGCGAGGTAAGTGATACCCGGCAGCCGCCTAGCTCATATGCCGCAGCACCAAGCGCGCCGCCCCGGACGAATGCCGTATTATCGTCGAGCACATCACGTCGCCCTGTCACATCGACACGGTTAGGAACAAGCGCTTACAATGCACCACCCCCTCCCCCACCTCCCCCTCCGAGCCGACCTCTGCCTCGGACACCGCTACCAACCAAGACATCGCTGGCCCATAAACCTCTTCCCAAGCCCCCTATCCGGACGAGCAAGCCTCTGCCGAATCCACCGCTTCGGCAAAAAAGCTCTATCGACGAATTATTGTCATATGAGTTCAGTGGGGCAGAGCTGCACCCTGGAGTACGGGCTCACGTCACGGGCCAGAGAGAGCAGACAGCCCCAGCAAAGTCTCGGGTCCTGCCTCCTATCAACACGCGGAATGTCGTTCGCTCGCCTTCCCCTGTGAGTCCAGCACCAACCCGACGGCCGGTAAGCCCCATGTCGGTCCGCCGACCCAGCGGCCGATCAACCTCGGCACGGACACCAACAAGCTCACCCACCTCTCGTCTCCAACGATCGAACGGAATCCGTGTCCCTCCTTCCCGAAAGGCACCAACCCGGGCGGTACGTACCACAGCGCTACCTTCCCCAGCAGCATTGGATCCCACCCTCCGGAACGCTTCCCCTTCTCTCGTTCCGCCACCCCTCCGTATCCCTTCTAACCGACCGTCGCCACATCTGACCAACCGCATGGCCGCCGCCGAGCGCGAAGCCACAGCCGAGAGGCAATCCCGCATGGCATCTTCTGCGACAAGGTCAGCATCCTCTTCCCGCTCAGCGGTACCCACATCAAAACCACCCCCTTACGCACCATCCAGGACTCCTTCGTCGAGGCTGCCCCCCCGTACACCCGTCACCTCGCGTGGTCGTCGCCAAGATACCACGCCTACCAAACCCCCTATCACAACTAAGGGCCGTCCTGGTAGTGGCCAGCGTCGCCGGTCACTGTCGTCGTCCCCTGGTAGGTTGATGGAGAAGTCACGTGGCTTTCTAGACAAGCTGCGTGGCACGTCTGATAATGATGACGATATGCTCTGGGCGTGCGAGACTTCGAGGGAAATTGAGCGGAGGGGCTATTGAGGGGACGGGGACAAAGACCATTCAAAGAATGGGCGACGGTGAGTACAATGAAACAGGTATTTTTTCTTTGTTGATGATGATGATGAATGTTGATGACAATGCCGCAAATGAAGTCAGCATGTGTGTGCTATATTGATGCACGGTGTGATGTAGAAATACAATTTTGACTGGCTATAATTAGCTATTGTTAAAAATGAAATGAAAGGAAATTTCATGTCTCTTGGAAAGAAAACTTATTCCGAATCTTGTCGTGGGAAGCTGAAACTGATGTGAATGAATGTTGGGTAGTGGACATGAAGGATTCGACGGTATTCGCTGGGCACACATTTGGTCTTTCTGCAGAATGGGAAATACCAATATGCTATTTCCCATTAAGCTGCAAATCTTTTTTCATCATTCCACCGAATTCAGTGAACAAACAAAGGAGAAAGCTCCCTCCCTGCTTCCCCTGAAGTCATCCCTCACCGAGGTGAGTGGAAACTCTTGGCACTGGTAAAGACCGACCCACTTAATTTTCCCATTCTTGGCACCCTAGCTCTCCCAATTTTTCCAGCTCTGTCCAGCACGCACGAGGCCCAGACAGAGAGCTCTGCCAGCCTTGCTCGCCATCGACCACATCGCACCCATCCCGACGAAAACATTTTCCACACAGTCAATTAACTGACCGAGTGATTGATTGCCTCCCGTTGACAATGAGTCGCCCTCTGCTGCGCTCCCTCGCGGAGCTGCGCATCGCGAAACCGAACCCCCGTCCCTTTCGCTCTCTCCAAACCCAAGCGCGCCAATTCAATCCAACCGCGCAAATCATTGACCCTCTGCCCCCCTCAGCAGAATCTACGCCCTCACAATCTACAACAACAAAAACACCACAAAAAAAACTCCCTAACCCCCCTCGCCAACGCCTCCCCACCGCTCCTTCTAACCCTCCCGCCACGGGTCCCCTCGACGCCTCTGTCCACCAGCTCCTACCTCTCCTTGCGGCCCAGCCCGCCCGCTACATCACGGTCCACATCCATGGGCGACCGTACCTCGTCACCGAAGGCGATAGCGTGCGTCTCCCGTTTCGCATGCCGGGGGTAGAGCCGGGGGATATCCTACGGCTGAACCGGGCATCGGTATTGGGAAGCCGGGACTTTACCGTTAAGGGAGAGCCGTGGGTAGATGAGCGGTTGTTTGTATGTCGGGCAGTAGTGACGGGTACGGAAAAGGAACCGGTCCGGGTCATGATCAAGAAGAAGCGGAGATGTCGGAGGAAGAAGCATGTGTTTAGCCAGCATCATTATACGGTCTTGAGGATTAGTGAAGTCAAAGTTCAGGAGGAGGTGGAGGAGTAGAGGGAGAGATGTATTATACTTGGACCTGGAATTGCCGTTGTTGTAGTGATATTGTGGTATAACATCACCTGGGAATGCCTTTGCATCCTGTCGGAGATATGGCTTTGGTGTGTTGAATGAAAGATATATCGAGATCTCATCGCCATGGTCTCGGATATTCTTATCTACAAATTTGTAAATAGCTAGGTAACTATGCATGTGAACGGCAACAACCAGGCAGAATCTGAGGAACACGCAGTAGAATACACAGTGTGTCAGAGATTAACGGGACTTGAAAGAAAGCACATATACACTTGGCCGGGGATGGCATTCAAGATAACGTTGTAGATCCAATATGGCCTGTATCTGGGTACATGTATCACTTGATAACTAACCCTATACTCTCCTTAGTTCACTAAATTGGAGTCGTAGCTGTAGTTGGGGTTGTGTAACTCGGAAAATATACCGATTTTCCCATGTATACTCTTTATCGTCTTCCTTATCCCCGTTAGAGGAAAATATATTCAGTCTAGTCCAGTCTAGTCCAGTCTGAATGCAGTATATTGACTGCTGAGAGGTCATTGCCATTTCCCCAGTTCCCCAGGCAAGGTCAAGGTCAAAGTTCAAGTTCAATGTAAGTTCAAGTCCAAGTTCAAATGCCGTGATTCCCGCTTCACACAATGTTGGAGAAAGGGGTTTGTCCCGGCTTTTTATCCCCGAGGTGTGGCTGGCAGTTGAGACAGGCAGGCAGGCAGGCAGGCAGGCAGGCAGGCAGGCAGAGGGGTTTCCAATGGCTGGACTAGCCCACGTAGGGTGGGTTGGATTTCAGCCATTGCCAATGCCAGTGCCAGTGCTAGTACCATGGTCTCGCCCGGGGGAGAATTTAGAGAACTTGTGCGGTGAAGGTGGGATGGTGATGACTGCATCTGTGTCGCTGCCTACCTACCCAGGTAGATATAGGTAGTTATCGCGCTCGGGGGTAGTTCCACGAAATTGACCACCCATCTTGAATACACAACAAACGTCCCGTCGATCAGTGGCGTGAAACGTATTTACAAATGATATGAAACAAAGTACAGTGAGCTTGACTGCCGTTGATGCCTGCATGTCTGCGGAGAAGACCATGTGTTTTACCCCGTTAGAGCAAAAGAACCAAAGTGCCCGCCAGAAGCAAATGGTATATTACGAATCTTCTAATGAAAAATACCAGTCCACCAACCATGCCAGGCCCGGTCTCAACCAGACATCGACGTCAAACTGCACATCGCTCCGTCCCCAAAACACAGCCATAGTCAGAGTATTTGACAACAGATCTGACCTGGACGGCAGGAATAGAGAACAGAAACAAAGAACGCCTCTGCTCCCCCAAAGTTGTTTCTTCTCGGTGAGAGTGGTGTAATGTATATCAGGCACAAATGTAGGAAGAGAGCAAGCTAGCCCTCTGGGAATCGTCATAACCGTCGTGATAAAAGCGAGTGAACAAAAAGAACAAGGAACCCCCCACACCAAACACCAAAAACAACAGGTATCAACATCTTCTCCAACAAACCAACCCGGCAAGCACTGGAGTCGAGTACAATCGGTATCCAGAAGCCACTCCGATCCAACTTTCTCCAAATCCCTTGGTATCATTTTCGCAATTTGTACAGCCCTCCCCGCAACACAATCACCTCACATTATTGTTGTTATTCCCATGTCCATTACTGTTAGCAGGTCCATTGACCATTTTCCTTACACTCGCCCAGTAGGCCCCCGGCCATGTTGACACAGCTTCGGCCTCCGTTGGCAATCTGTCGCGACACCTTTGCACCACACTCTGAATGATGCGTGATAGCAGCTCCTCTGATACGGGTAGGACTTTGCCCTGTTCCGCCGCAGCGTAAATAGATGGGTCAAACTCCTGCGGATAAAGGAAGGGGTCCGTGTCAGCCAGCAGCTCATCACAGGTAGGGCGCTCCTTTTGCTCTCGGTTCAGACATCGACGCATGGTGCGGATGAGGCTGGGCGGGACGCGGCTGCCGTCCTCGGTCGTTTCGGGGAAGTCAATGAGATAGGCCCAGTTGATGATAGCCTGGCAGCGCGACATCTGGTTGGCAATCTTGCCAAAGGGCGGCAGGCCGTAGACCATTTGATACAAAATGCAACCCAAGCTCCACACGTCGCTCGGCTTGCCGAGTTTCATGAGCTTGGGGGCACCGCGCTGGTGCTGCAGCGGCGGAGGCACACAGAACTTGCCGTTGTGTGCAGAGGTGAACGCGTACTGGTTCGAGTCCATCAGCGATTCAGGCGACATGTAGTTGGGCGTGCCGATCTGAGTTTCGCGGTGGACGTTGACCGTCATATCCGTTTGGATGGCGTTGGCGATGCCAAAGTCGATGAGCTTCAGCCGGCCCTGAACCAGCACAAAGTTGGCGGGCTTCAGGTCGCTGTGTACCACGTCGCGTGCATGAACCGCCTGTACGCACTCGAGCATTTCCTTCCAGTAGTACCGGATGAAGACCGGGTCCAACCGTGCCCCCTCCGGTGTGCTCTGCCGGCTCTTGAGCAGTGTGTTGAAGTCTAGTTCGCCAATTTCCATCAACTGTTGCTTATTAGTGATTGCCATTGACACACAAAAATCGACCTGGCTAGACTTACCACACTGAGCATTTGCTTTTCGATATTCAGTTCGTGGTCCACAAGTTGAATCACACGATCGATACCCGCGAGGCGCTTTAAGAGATCAATCTCCCCCTTGAAACCCTTGATGGTGTTCTCATCCGCGTTTTCTAGCGATACTCGCTTCAGGGCAAACATCTTGCCGTTCTCCGCTGTCACACGATACACCTTGCCCGAGCCTCCTCGTCCGATGCAGTCAACCCTGGCGTACGTTCTGGTGTTTACTCTGAGGAGAACCTGTCGCTTCTTGTTGGCCTGGGCCGTTGTCGAAGCACCAGCAGCGGCTGTCGCAGTTTCTATAACCGACATCTTTGGTGGCGGTGGAGGTGCCGGCCGATGTGGCGTATTTTGACTTTTCAGGGCCAAAGCCTTGCGTTCCGGGGATTGGTGCAATGGTTGTCCAAGGTCGACCTGAATTGGCGGTGCCGGCTTGCCGAGGTCCTTGTCAGCCAGGATTGCCGAGGCTGGCTTTGATCGTTTAAGAGCAGATGGCATCTCGTTCTCCTTGTCATGGCCCGAGGGGAGCTCCGGGGGTGGGGCAGGCATCTTGAACGCCAGCTCGAGATGCGCCTTTTCTGGCTCCCTTAATGGTGGATCGAGGAGGTTTGCGCTAGATGCCGGCTTCCGGAGTGCAGCTCGGGCAGGGTCTCTAGCGCTCACAGGGCTCCCCGACGCGGCGAAGTCTCTGTAACTAGATGCGAAGAAAGACGATGCAGGCTGCTCTCCGAGCTCGAACTCTAGGAGTTGGGGCTGCTGACTTTCGGGCTCTTGGCTGGAGCCCATCACATCGCCTTCGCCCTGGTTCTCGGCGTCCTCTTCACTTTGTCTCCTACGTCCGCGGCGGGCCGGCCCGCTGAGAAAGCTCCCCGTCCCTTTTCCAATTCTCTTTACTCTCATGGAGCTCTGCGGTGCCGCGGCCGCTGGCCGTCCGATGGTTGCCGGATCTTCCGGCATCTCTTGATCGCTTTGCCCTCCCGAGCGCTTCGACGACACGCCTGACGAGGCCCCAGATCTGCCCTTGGCTCCGGATGATCCGACAGCTATCCTTACAGTCCTGACAGGAACGACGGGTGTGTTGACGTCTGCTGGCACATCCTTCGGTGCAGGAGGGTCGGGTTGGATGACCTGTACTGGCTGCACTGGTTGTGACGGCTGTACTGGTGGCAAGGGTGCTGGGTTCCTCTTCTCCTCAGTGTCCTTAGCGTCTGGGCGTTTGCCTTGGGCGGAAGAGAGCGATCTGCGCAAGCCATTGTTAAAGCTTCCGTTGAAGCTCCCTTGGAGCACACTATTGGAAGGGTTGGTGGCACTCAAACGGACAACCCGCTTCCGGGGCGGAGCCGGGCTTGTTTCTCGACTGCGCAAGGGAGACGACGGGCGCGAGGAGGGAAGCTGAGCGCTTCCAGCCCGGATATGGCGCCTCGTCTCGCGCTGTCTGACGGGTTCTCTCACCACCGAGTCCTTATCATCGGGAGCTGAAGACGTGGATACTGCCAGCGCGCCTCTCCTTGTCATGATTCGCGATGGCGGACGGTCTGGCCCGCCGTTTTGCGCACCGGACGCGGTCTCGGAACCGTGGCCGTCGCTGAGCAGAGCTTTTGTGAGAGCGCTCAGCTTCATGGGCACGGGGATCTCGTCATCCGAGCTATCGTGCATGGTTTGATATTGTTGGGATTGCGACTTGGGCTCCTTTGTCATTGCTGCTGCCGGGCCAGCTCCAGAAGTCCCGACGGGGTTCGATTCGCTGCGACTCAACTGGTTTCTCGACAGTGGACGACGCAGAGCTTGTCGCGCCGACGTCCTCCTTCCTAGCGACGTGAAGTGGCTGCCACCGCCCATTGGCGTTGGAGAGGCGGCAGACATTGTCTCGGTGTAATGCGATTGCGATTTGGGCAACTTGTCTCTGGTTGACAACTTGGTTTGTTTGGTGATTGTGGGTGTTTTTCCAGCCTCTTCTTTTTTCTCACCGCTCCTCTTCCTCTTTCTGCGCAAAAAAACAAAAGCGGTGTTGCCGTTGGTTGTCGACTAACTGCTGTTTTACGTGTCGGATTGGTTCATGATGCAAGCTATGCAAGCTGACGGGAAATGGAGATATGGAGCGCAAGGAATTGGTGACCGAGTTTAGGGAGACAATATGGGTGCTGGGATGGCTGCTTTTCCCGCTAACTGGGAATATTTTGGATTGTGGAGCAAGGGCCAATCAGGATGCAGCTTATTTGATGCACCGTTGCTCGCAGCAACCGCAACAACGGGTCGGCAACGCGAAATCCTAGCTGCCAAGACCCCGCTGCCGCTGCGAGATTTCCTCGTTTCATGCAATCAATTATTGCCTGCTTGCCTGAGGCGACAACTTCCTCTTCGCAGACTCGATTTCGCAAGCTCCAAGCTGTTCTCCACAACAGCTTTGCATTGTCGTCACTTCCTAACTATGCCTTGTGGTCGAGTCGATTCAGTATATGCGGCATGTTTTCGATAGCGCCCAGACAATATCACCAGATCAAGTAATTCCGAAGAGACCTTGTTTTCTCTATGTAACCTTTCCTATCCCATTGAACACAAGTACCGACCAGTCCTCGTGTGCCTGATAACTCCAGCCCCCATGCCAATGTGATCGAGATATACGTAACTTCGCCATCGCGCCCATAGGTCGTCAAGTATCGTCTTCGGAAATTCCCACAGAGTGTCCAGTTCCTCTGCCGCAGGCATGAACAGCTTAGTCGAAGAGACCGAAGCCCATGTCCTCGTCGGACTCTTCCTTCTCTGCGCGAACGTTAGCTCGGCTACGTCAACGTGAGAATTGAAGCTATGATCCTTACCTTCCTCCTTGGCCTCCTCCTTGGGAGCCTCAGCAGCGCCGCCAGTGGCAGCGCCAGCAGCGGGAGCAGCGCCACCGCCACCGCCCGAGGGGACGGAAGCGAGCTTGGCCGAGCCCTCAGAAATGAGCTGTAATTGGGTGTTAGCTTGTGTCCGATCCGCTTCCCAGTAAAGATGTTGTACCTCGCTGATGTCCTTGCCCTTTAGCTCGGAGAGCAGAGACGAGAGGCGGTCGTCATCAGCCTCGATACCGACAGCACCGAGGAGGTTCTTAATGTCCTTGGCGGAGGGGCTATCGTTGCCGCCGAGCTGGAGAAGGAGGTAAGCGGCGAGGTGCTTCATTTTATCGGTTCTGAAATTTGTCGGGTTAGATGTGTGTAGAATTTCGAGGAGATACTCAATTTACAAACGGGCAACTCACGTATTTGTAGTGCAGAGACGAACAAGAGAGGTCAATCAGATTTAACCGCTACGTTGCGGAGAAAGACTCTTCTTAGTTCTGTGGTGGTGGGTTGTGACTGTTTCGGGGAGAATTCCTGCTGCTGCGGCTATGGCCGAATTATTTTATGATTTTGTGGTTCTGTGATTCGAACTTTAACCCCACATAGTTATCAGGTGACTCCCCGCCGTCTTAGGGCAGATCTGGCGTGCTTACGTAACTCAAACTTTTGTTCCGCGCATGACTTAACCACCGCAACGATTACGTGATCATCGAGATGGTACCTACCGCCAGCCTTGGGGTAGCCAAACTTGGACATGACATTCCCACGCCCCGATTTGGCTCACTTAATGTCCATACAGTGGCCTGGGCTCTGATGATACACTAGAAATATGGTAATTGATACTGTTTTCCTTCTATTTCTGAAATTTCGCGTGCATGACCCTCTTGTGAGCGATCGCGCACGCTGAAGATGCGAGCCTACGGGTTACCGAAGCGTGGGTCTTGGCAACTGCGCCCCATTGGTTTTCTGACAGGGGACCTCACAGTGCTAAAGCAGGCCCAAGTCAAACAGATATAAAGGGCCAGCCAGCGCTCATCGATCTCTTTCTTCTTCTCCCGCAAACAGCGCGCTCTACTGGTCTCTACTGACCTTCCGCACGCTTCCCTTGGCCTTTTTCGCACCTTCGATATCCATAATTTTCGCTGGATTTTTCTATCTCATTTGGCGTAAATTATTCTCCCGCTGCGGCGCTCGTACGACATTTAGCGATTCTCGAACGTACGGCGAAGAATCGAGATTTTCTGCGGCGAATTCCCGATGACTCAACGCCAGGCCAGCGAATGAGGTCGGGGAGGAATCATCTTCTGGTGGATCAATAGAAAGGCTGCGTAGCACCGTCACGATGCCTGTAAGTCATTTCTAGCAGTCCGTGAATGCAAAGCTTGGAGAAAGAGATCTAACCGCGTGATAGATCGGAGACTTGTTGGCGTCGATTTCCGGCGAGCGGCCATCGCCCTCACCAACGAGCGCCACTCGACCTGCAACCGCGGTTCTCAAGCGAAAGGCCGTCGATGAACCCCGGCCTGCTCCAGCCACCAAAACCCCTCGAACCGGCTCGCCATCAACCGTTCCATCGCGATCAAATGGAAATTCGCCAAGGCCTTCACCGCATCCCGCGGATAAACCCACCGGAAGCCTGAATGCAAGGTTGTCTTCTCACTCTGTGCGCCCTACTAATCTCTCGACTGCCTCGTCGGTACAACCGTCTTCCGCCTCGTCGAGAAATGGCGCCAGACCATCTTCGACCGTGAAGCCTACCACATCATCTAGCAAGCTGCTTCCGTCAAGACCTCTCAACAGCCGTCCTGTGAACACTGATTCCGGCCCGAAACCGGAACAGAAGAAGGGTTCATTTGCGGAGATTCTGGCAAGGGCCAAGGCAAACGCAGAGTTGCGTGAGTCGTTCGGCAAGATCCAGCACAAGTCTATCGAGAAAAAGCCTCTCACAATGAAGGAACGCAAACTTCAGAAGGCCGAAGAGGCTCGACAGGCAAAGCTGGGTGCCAAGAAACCAACTTCCTCTAGTGCATACGCTGGTACCGGCGCGTCTGCTCGTCCTGGGATGTCTCGCCCTGGTCATCGATCTACCTCTTCATCTAGTCTGCCGAAAGGAAAGGATAAGACCCCTCCTGCCCCCGAGGTCAAGAAAATCAAGAAGGCTGCTCTCGCCACTACCGGCTACACAGGCACAGCTCGTCCTCGACCTGGAGCAGCAGCCTCGAAGCCTAGCGTTGCGTCACGTTCGAGTCGTGAGGAGGTACGCGATAGGCCCCGGTATCCGAGTGCTTTCTCGAGGCCTCGTAGACGTGATGATGATGATGACTTGGATGACTTTATCGACTATGATGACGAAGAAGACGAGATCGGAGGCTATGGGCGCGCGGTCGAATACGATTCGGAGGGCGATGAGTCGGACATGGAAGCTGGTTTGTCCGACATTGATGAAGAAGAGAGAAGAGCAGAGAAGCATGCCCGTATCGAAGATTTGAAGGAGCAGGAGCTGGAGAAGCGGCTTAAGGAGGAGAAGCGTAGACGTCTGACAGGACGGGCATAAAGGAGGTTGGCGATGCGTTTTTATACCCAGGTTTTCTTCAGACGGAGTTCGGGATAGTCAATGAGATGTGGACGGGGCTGGTGAGGGTTCAGGATATGTCGGACAAATGTGTATTGGATGCAAACCGGGAGGCAGCGGGCTTGGGCTGGCGGGAATTCGGTATCACCATCCATCGGCGTTCTGGGAAAGAAGGTATGACAGCATCAGCGCTGGAGTTTTGTTTTTTTGGTGGACGGAGGACTTCGCGGTTTGCGTCTTTTACATACATCTTAGCACCCGATTAATCCGTAAATATTTTCCTGCGATCCAATGTACCCCTGATACCGGACATCCTCATCTGCTTGCCTGTTTCACTCGTATCAAGATGACATATATGACATTAAGCGCCATTCCGCCGTCGTCAACGAATGTCCCGTCTTTAATTACCATTTCATCGCAATAATGATACCGAAAGACTCGAGAACGTGAACTTTACCTTCTTCTTTTGCTGACAATGCGGGTTCAGCATGGCGTTGCGAGAAATGGGTGCTGGCTAAGGAATGTCTTGGCAGTTGCCCCACCTCACCGCCACCGCTGGCCGATAAGCTCGATTTTTTATGGGCACCAAAAACATTGAGACACTCGACAATCGACATTCCTCTCGCGGAGCTTTTTTGTGCGATCCTAGTCTCTCTCGAGGGCATCAGAGTTCACCATGGTTAGCATTCTATTTGCAGCGATTATTGAACTACGCTAATATTTATCGTCAATTCAGCCCCAAAACGAGTACATCGGTGCGCAGCATCCCTTCCTCTTCCCAAGTCTCACGAAACGAGAGACTGTCGCACTAACCGCATTTCGCAAACAGAGAGACACCGGAAGCTTCATGGCCGACGCCTCGATCATGAAGAGCGCCAGCGAAAGAAGGCCGCGCGCGAGGGCCACAAACAGAGCGAGAATGCGCAGAACCTCCGCGGTCTAAGGGCTAAGCTCTACGCGAAGGAGAGACATGCGCAAAAGATTCAGATGCGCAAGAAGATCAAGCAGCACGAGGAACGAAATGTCAAGGGCGCTGCGGAGGAGAAGGAGCCATCAGAGGCTATCCCGTCGTATCTGCTTGATCGTGCGAACCCAACTTCGGCGAAGGCGTTGAGCTCGCAGATCAAGAATAAGAGGGCGGAGAAGGCGGCAAGGTTTGCGGTGCCGATTCCGAAGGTTAGGGGTATCAGCGAGGAGGAGCTGTTTAAGGTGTAAGTGGGCTCTGCTGGGAACAGTGGATTGCAGAAATTGACCTGGTGTACAGAGTGAAGACGGGAAAGAAGGTGGCGAAGAAAGGTATGTTCTCCGTCTTTCGCTATTTTGGCGGCTCTTTGGTGCTTGGGTCATGGTGCTAACAGGAAAACAGCGTGGAAGCGGGTTGTTACAAAGGTCGGTTGGTCCGGAAGGAGGGGTCTTGGAGGAAGAAGAGACGGCAGGTTACTGACATGGAGCAGCCTACTTTTGTTGGTCCCGACTTTACTCGTCGGCCTGTCAAATACGAACGTAAGATGCTCTTTGGTGTTTAGACGAGAACACGGCTGACGACCACAGGCTTCATCCGGCCCATGGGTCTTCGTTACAAGAAGGCCAACGTCACACATCCTACTCTCAACGTCACAGTACAGCTCCCTATCCTCGGCGTCAAGAAGAACCCGAGCAACCCTCTATGTTAGTGTCCTTGCTGTGGGATCAAGATGCTGAAGCTAACGGGATGTCAGATACCCAACTGGGAGTGTTGACCAAGGGAACAATGTATGTTTTGCCGCTGGCGTTATCCATATCTGGGGATGCTGACTTTTCCACAGAATTGAGGTGAACGTATCAGATTTAGGAATCGTGACAACGTCGGGAAAGATTGCATGGGGTCGCTACGCACAAATCACCAACAACCCAGAGGTATGGCAGATCCTTCTCCTGCTGAAGGACTACAATGCTGATCCAAGGTCCAGAACGATGGCTGCCTTAACGCTGTTCTGCTTGTATAAAGGGTAGACACTCTGCGGTAGGCTTCAAAACAGATGGGCATGGAAAGGCGTCCGGTGTTTGCAGAAAATGCCGAGTCATGTGCTTGGTTGATTGGTAGATAAAATCTTGGGTTCTTGCTTGCAGAAATCAGATATTATGTTTGTGGTTACGAATATTGTCGGCTGTGTGTGTGTGTGTGTGTGTGTCGTACATGGAGCAGCTTGTTCAGACTACAACGTCGGGGGAGCGGAAACCTGGATGAGATAGGAGGCACAGTTTGTACACTACAAACCATTTTCCGGTCACAGAGTGCACGACATGGCGGTGGGAAACACATGATCATTATTCGTATACAGTGCGAGCTGTCCCCGTGGTCGCTCGACGGGGCGCTCCGGTAAATCTAGAGCAATTCCATATTCGCCTACAGCATTCCCCAACGCCAAAACATCCTAGAGCTGATGACATTTGTGCTGTAGGCCGCTTCAATTAACAAATAACAAACCAACAATAACAAAACGCCGTACTCCTGCCGATTGTTCCGTCAAAACGCTAGACCCCTGCTGATTGCCCCGTCAATTCGTGCATCACCCCCGAGATTACAAAGGAAAGGTAATTGAGTGGCTCAAGTGAGATGCTGCAATTCTGCTGTGTGAGGAAGGTCGTTAGGGTGGTCCCTAATGTGCTCCGTTTCTTTTGTCCAGGTCTGCATATGTTCAGGTCCGATGAGCGAGGATGGAGGGTTCTCGGACAACAGGGGTGAGGGGTGAAGCAGCGGAGGGGAAGAGAGCAAAAAGTGAGAAAAGAAGTGGTATCATGGTGATGATCATGGCGATAATATTAATCAGAATGACCAGTGTAATGCCGAGTCGTGTATCTGGCGCTGGGAGGGAAAAGTGAGACAAGAGAAAAAGTGAAAGGTCGACGATATGTATGACGTGCTGTTTATCCAGTGCTGTTGCTTTCTGCTCAGAGTTGCCGATGTGGCCCATCTCTGTTGGTGATTTTGGAGTGTGTGTTTGAGAACTCAGCATGCCGTCACCAGGGCCGCCAGTTTGTCTGTTGTCGTGAAGGATCTGCTTCTCCGAGTTGTCCGGGAGGTCTGGTGGCGCCCCGGCCGGCATTGCTTTCACATGGCGCATGGCCCGTGACGACCGTAGGGGGCTCTTCCACAGCGATAGCACCAGTGACACCCGCAGATGCAGCTTGTTCCAGTGATGTTAGAGAGTTTCCGTTGTTTGCTCCGCCCCATGACCATGAGGGTACGTACACGATATGGTTACACCCTTCCGTCTTCGATGTGACTCGTCTACACTCCGGACATGGCTTCCACTCCATCTGGACACAAAGCACACGGAAGGCAACGTCGTTACGACCGCCGAAAATCTCGATAGGGTCATCGCATGATCCGAAATGGTAACGAGAGAAACATCCCATACAAGTCTGGCGTTTTGCTGTGAGTCTCTCACATTCATGGAGGTGACAACATAACTTGGGGTAGATATTTTGTAAGTACCTTGGTATGGCATTGCCGGCAAGTGGCTGCGCGGCCCACTGGACCTCGAAGAGCTGGAGGGATAAAGGCGCCACACTTGGGGTTCCAGCAGTAGATTTTGACCTTGGAGTCGTACTCGCCCACACGTCGGCGATAGCTATGGGGGAGGCTCGTGAGCAAGACAATTTTCTTTTCTTGACCAGGTGGGAGAAGACGTACGGTTGTAGCTCCGTGCTGGGGAAGACTCTCCGTAGCACTCCTAGGTCGATGCGTGAACAGCACCTAGCTGGTAGGAAGGGTGTGTTTCGCATGGCCGCCTTGACGCCCTCGCGTAAACACTTGTTGCAGTGGATATGGCCACAGGGTAGGACTTGACCCCAGCCCTCCCGAACCTCGGTGGTGCAGACGAGACAACAATAGACACTGCGGGGGGATGACGTAGTAGTCATTGTGAAAGAATGTCTTTGGTAGTCGAATATTCCAGAGAATCCGGCGTCGGATATCGAGTGCGAGTTCATTTGGGCGAGGCGCTGGGAAGGGCGTGAACAATGAGCAGCTTCTGGAGAGAGGCGAGTGGATCTTGGGCATTGTCGGTAGCTGAGAGCTTTTAGACAAAGTGTTTGAGGCAAGTGCCTTTGTGCGCCTGACTGAGTGAGGATGCGGATGTGGTGTTTTAAATGTGGACGGAACCGGAAGCCTCAGTTAGAACCTGCGGGATGCATGCCAGCCACTCACATTGACAGCCTGATTGACGCCGTGTAGGTGATGAAGGTCTGAATGCCTTAAGACAAATAGGGCGCCAAAGACGAGACAGGCGCGTCACTCCAGAGCGCATGAAGTTCTCATGCCCATAATGCAGTCGGGATGAGCAAGAGCGATCGTGTGACTAGGCTGTCCAGGCAGGAACCAGCCACCGCCAAAGACAGCCACGACGCCCGATTTGGGTGTCCTTTTCTCCTCAGTGTACAATCCACCAAAGCTCCATTTAGGGCCATGTGGCTTGCAGGGCGTTTGACTGTTGCCACGATGGATCTGTTGGACTGCATGCATATGGTTTGTTTGCCAGCAGAACCAAGCAGTCGCTAGATGGCTTGACAGCAACCGCATATCGACCATGAGGATGTGGCTCGCCAGGACAAAAAACAGCGAGAGGAGATTCTTGTTTGTCTCCTCTATCCTTATGCCAGCGTTTCTGGCCTTTGGCCACTTGGTCAAGCTATGGTTTTACCGACGTCGGGTTCGGGTCGTGGAGACGTGGATACGTGGAACGCGGGGAACCCGTGGACCTGGTTTGGGCATGCAGTTGCCAGCCTGAACCGCAGCAGCGACAATCACACCAAAATACGGCCCTCATTTCTTTGAGGATTCCGGCCTCTACGAACTTCATTTGCAACAGTCATCATAGGGCCTCGACTGTGGTTGTGCAGCGGGGTTAGGACGAGGAGGCGGGGTACTTGGGCGTTATCTTATCTTGGGGTCACAGGCACCAACGACGTCACCCAGGCCAGCAGCATCCACCTGCCCCTGTCATGGCTCGATGCAAGCTTCTGTTCATGAATCATCGCTGCAAGTAAGCCACTGGTCTCCCACACTATACAGACTGGTCAAGAAAAGGGCGTCTCGCAAGACGTGAGATTTACATTGGTACACCAACGCTGGGTGTTTCTGGTCATTAGCTGAACGAGTGGTCCTCTTTTTTTTCTCTTTCTTTTTTTAAAAAAGCAAACCATAATCGAAGGAACAAGAAACTTCCATCAAAAACCACACACACCGTATACTGTGTAGACAATGCCATAGTTAGGGCGTCAAACACAAAGGGGGTTCGGCAATGTCAAAGTCATGTCACATCTCAACTCGTCTTCCGGAGAGCACAAAGATGGAAGGAGGCGCCCGACCTCACCTCCTAATCACCCAATGCTGTTGAGAAAAAAAGCTTTGGTGATTTTTAGCAGGTTATGATAGTAAAAGGGTACCACCGGCTAGCGAGGCGACTGCTATCCCCGCATATCTTCGCCATGATGTTTCTGACCCAAGTCTTGATCGATACACACCGAGAATCATGTTAGATTGGGGCTATCCTATTCGTACGAGTGAGTGATACCACTGTTCAGGACATGAAAAGCTTCGCAAGTAGGCAGGTAGGTACTGAATGGGAACCTTATGATCTTCATCGTTTGGGCTCGAGACACGAGGAGTGGTATTCTTGGTTTCCTAGATATCAAAGTATCTGAGCTGTGGTCTTTTCAGAGTGTGGATGCCGAACCAAATATATCGCAAATACTTGCAAATCTTGCGCTGATATTTTTACCATTCTATTGACTTGTGGTGATCGATATGCAAAATAACCATTCTATTAACTTGTTGTCATCCGTGTCCATATACAAATAGGGGCCCTGCAGATAATCATTCTATCAACTCAACTTCTGATAAATGTCCTAACATCCATTCCATTAACCTGTTCCGATCGATAAGCCAATGTGCAATAGCAAAACCTTGTTTTCTTCTTCTTCTCTTGTAACATCTTTTCAAATCTTTTTCCAATCTCTTCAATTCTCACCATCATCCTTCCCATCCCCATCCCAATCTCCATCATAAGCCTTAAGCTTCCTCACTCCTTTATTCATCGCTCTCGGACTTCCGAACTTGGGCCTCGAATTTTGTCTAGTACTCCTTTGCCTTTTCCAACTCCTGTTTCACCCATATTTTGTCGCGACCGAGTTGCACCCGCTGTCGTCTCAACTCGTCATTTTTGGCCTCAACAACTTGCAGCGTTTGCAGCAGGGCGGCAACCCGGTTGGGAGCGCTCGAGAGGAAGCGCTGGAGGAGTCTAGATGTCTCTTCGCTCGGCTGGTGCCTGTATTGCGGCAGTGCCTCTGCCTGCGCCTGCGCCTGCGTGTGTACCTCTGTCGGTTGCTGCACGTGATTCGCCAGATGTAGAACATGCTCATGCTCTTCATCACGCTCCTGTCGCTTTTGTTAGCCGCCCACGTTGTATGTGTCGCCTCAGTTGCTTATATCACACTTTATGCGTCCGAGACGCAGCCGCAACTGAACAGCCATCGTCAGACTTAACGCCGCGACCGAGAGACCCGTCGAGCCATTGATCGACCATGTTCCGCCGAACCTCTCTTATTTCAAGCTCTTTCTGCTTGCTCCAGACCGGATTCGTCGTGACTCTCAGCTGCTGTCGCTCTTCGGCACCGGTCGGATTCGGTTCTAGACTTCCCGCCACGGTGGTATCCGTAGAGAGGACACCGCCGTTTGACTGTGCTTCCTCTCTCTCGGTATCGCCGTCGAACTCGCCATCACCGGTCTCGCTGTTGTTGCTGGGGATGGTGACCGCATGCCAGTTATACTCGCTGCCCCTGGAATCTCGGGCCTTACTGGTCTGAGGCGCGTTCGTCAGTGATTGGACATGGGTATTGCCCAAAACGACGCCGCTGTTATCAATATCAGTGCTGTGGGAGCCAAAGCCGGTGTTCCAAATAGAGTCAGCGTGCGACTCCTGGATCTTATATGCCTGGGTATCCCGGTCCCGCATTCTATGTCCCATAAGAAACGGATCTTCTTTAGGGCTATCAGCCGAGAGACACTCATCTATGCTCTCTGACGTACGTCTGCCGGCGGTGTGAAGCAGCATGTCAGAGTAGTGAGCAAACGTGGCGGTGTTCAGAAATACCTCTGGTAGTATTACTGGTGGATATGGGCTGGGAGGATAGAGAGACCCGACCGAGGAAAAGTGCTGTTGTTGATGCCGGCGAAGGAGATTTTAGGCTGTGAAGATCGTATTGAATGGAGATGACTTAATGCTCGTGAGCTTGGTGAAGGTGGCTCTTTAAATAGAGATAACGGTGAAGGGAGTTCTGCTGTTGACGTTGGTGAAGGAAGCCCTGTTGTTGGCATTGGTGAAAGTGCTGCTCGTGGGAGTAGGGTTTGACGAGGTAGGAGCGGGATTTGACGAGGTAGGAGCGGGATTTGACGAGGTAGGAGCGGGATTTGACGAGGTAGGAGCGGGATTTGACGAGGAAGGGCGGGTAGGTGGATATGCGAAGACGCAAGGTGGTAGAGGCAGGAGTAAGCCCTACTCCCCTCCCCTCCTCAAACGCTCCTTCAGTCCAGGTTCACCGGTAGAGTTTTAAAAATCCGAGCACGCTTTTGCTCCAGCTTTCCCAGTGGAGCTTTCGTCAGCCTGCTTGACGAGAGTCTGGTGAGGAACAAAGTTGACACCCGATTGCTGTATCTCTGCTGATCTCGGACTCGTTGTGTGACTGGAGGGAAGCTCAGATACTGCTGGTATGAGAAACGATTGAACTGATCTCAGGAGAGGTACGCCTTCTTATCTAGGCTTGAAAGCCCCCGGTATCACAAGCAAATGCATGACCATCGAGCTCTGAATCGCGCAGTCCATGTCTGGTTCATGGGACGCTATGAAAAGCTGCTAAAACGTTATGTCACCCGCAGGGAATCTGACCCTGTCCCACGATGCTTGGTGAACAAACGACCCTCCTGTGGGTGCTGCTTGGACGGCGCTGAATCGGGGGACACAGATTGTGGGTATCTAGAGCTTGAGACCCTCTAATTTCTGCCGGGTCTGCTCTCTACCTGCTAGGCCCTATCTAAGACTGCATGTTTAAGATATGTACACTATGCCGCGCTATGCCCAGAGCTAGGAGATACGGCACCAGGACGCGCCTACTCTCCGAGTCACTCAACGCCCCTCGGTCAAATCGGCAACACACATCCAAAACCTTCCCATATGCCACCGCCACCTAGGGCTTTAGAAAAGATATGTACGTCGACAGTCGCGACACAAGACTGTTGTTCTCACGGGATATACAGAAAAAGCATAGATCTACCACCCCCTTGAAATGTTAAACCATAACGCCGAGTCGATGTTGTGTACCCAAGTATGAGGCTCGTATCACTTGTTGTGCAACAAAAAGTTACGCAGGCCGTCCCATGTGTCAGAATTTGCATAAATGTACGTCATGCTGCTCCGTAAACTGGGCTGAAGTTCGACGGCGTGGTGCTTGAAGAGGTGCATGACCGAGGCCCATGACAAGCTGGCAAACAAGGGCCATGCGTAATGGCTGATCTGGGCACTGCGATGAGGCTCCGACACGCCGGGGAGTCCGTAACCGGGCTTGATGGCCATACGCGCCAGCGCCAACACCACCCGCGCAAACACGTAAATGACAATCTGCTGGTTGACGCTTGAGATCTTGCCCGAGCGCCGAGACCTCTGGCCAAAGACAACATATCCACCCAATAGACCAGCAAAGAAGCTATCGTACGGGCCTACATCTTGTTAGACCAAAGGGAGACCCACAGGGAATGGGGAAACCTACCCTCCTTGCCCGGCATGGGTCCGTAATTCTTTAGCAGCATGCACACCAACTTGTAGATTGTGGCAAATTTTGCCAGATTTCGCGCGTGGGTTCTCGTCGCTCGGAAGATGAGCCCGGCCTTTTCGCGGATCCTACAGGGCGGTCAGCTACAAAGCCACGCCTCGGCTAGCGCCGACGAAGTGTGGGAGGTAAACCCACGTTCCGGACCGGAAGAGCAAGATCATGCTATGTTTTGTTCAGTCATTGGTCTGTCTCGCCATCCAAATACGAGGAGGAGGCGCACACTAGGGCGTGCGGAAAGCGCACTTTCGTGCCGTAGACAGCGCCATTGCGGGCGGCTTTCACGACCGCTAGGATGTCATGATATTTCGGGTCGAGGATGATGCGCTCGGTGGCGGCCTGTTTGCCGCGTTACAGCAACTTGTTAGCATTCCGCCTCCTGAACTCTCTCAAAGGCGGCCGGCGGACCGACCTTGAGGCTTTCGAGCGACGACGACATGGCTTGGTTATGCCTCGGCAATTGCGGTGGGGATGGAGGGGCTGCAATTCGGCGCGCTCGAACACTCGGTGTGGTCGATTTCCGTGTCTCACCTCATCGAAAGTCTGAGATGTTGCAATTCCCTTGGGGTGGTGTTTTGGTGAGGTAGCATGTCGAGAGGAGGCGAGTCATGGGCGGGATCCGTGTTCCAGGTCGCGTTGTTCGCATGTGCCACAGTCGGGAATGACGGCAGTTGTCGGCTTTCTGGGGCCCCGCGACTTGGCGGGACATGACGCAGGGGTGCAGCGGGGCGGTGGATTTGCATGTGGAAGAGTAACCCTAACCCTCGTCTAGTTTCAATTTGACACGCTTCGCATACATGACAGCTGCGAGAATTCTTTATCCATGAGATGTATGATCCATAACTACTTTATCTTCATTTCATCCAATTCGTACCCCACGATGGGAAGTGCTGGTCATCTCCCATTCGCATATCCTGCCTGGGTTGACTACACCTCATGGTGTATGCCCGCGAAGGCTCTGTGCTTCTACAATAAACATGAATTCTTTCATCGAATTCCACTCCAACCCTAAATCATGAACGCCAACCGCCAACCATCTGAATGCATACACAGAACACCGCACTAAAACGTAATGGAAACCCCGTCATATCACATGGATCAATAAATCTCCCCCGTAGTTGGTGCCAGCACCGTCTCCGTCTCCGTCTCCTTCTCCACCTCAACTCTCCTCAACCACCCCTCCACCTTTCCTACTGGTCTTCGAAACTCCACCCCGGGCGGGCATGGAAACATGTGTGACTTTCTCCCACACAGCCTACACGTCCTCCGAAAGCAGCGCGGACAGGTCCCGACGCGCGACGTCTTTTTGGTGATGTACATGGCACAGTCGGCCGCATAGCAATACAGTCGGTCCGGGGGCGGTACCGCCGCCTCATGTAGTCGCATTTGATAGGCGATGAACTCGTCGAGACCGGAAGCGCGGCCCACGGCGGTGAGGGGGAGGACCAAAGCTTCACAGCATCGGGCGGGTTGGAAGGGGGCGCCGAGGGCGGCGCTGTGTAAAGCGAGGAGCACGGCGAGGTAGGCGCACTCACGACAGACGGTATGGCTGCAGGGGAGGGGATTGCATTCGGGTGTGTTGAGGGGGATGGGGACGTCGCATTTGGAGCATGACGTATAGGTGATGGAGATGGTTGAGCGGCGGGATGGTCGGCCGAAGGTAAAGCTGGCGAGGGGAGAGGTTGTTGGGATGGGCTTGGGACAGGGTGTGCCGGTGAGGGAGGTGGCCGGTGTGGTGATGGAGCTGATGTCGGTGTGGTCGACTGTGGCTGTCGAAGCCTCGCTCTGGGCGGTGAAGGGGGACGAGTCCCGCGTGTCTTGGGATGGGGAGGACATATTGGTGTCGTTTTGATGCTGATTGTCGACTGGAAAGATTGTCAGTGATGATTTTGGTCGAGGCGTGGGTTGTTACTGACACAAGTATCGACGATGAAGATGACAGGATGATGGTGAGGATACCGCTAATCTTGACACAGGAATTCAATGTCGACAAATTCTCGGAGCTGAGATTGATGGTTTACACCTGAAATATCGGACTGGCTAAATATCCGAGAGCTGAGCTCGCCCTGATATAATCGCCACTGTCAGGCAAGGCGGATTGGGCACCTATCGCTGTCGTGGCGTCTGTGGGCCTGGCCCATCGAATCGCAACCCCTGCATGCCAATCATGCAGTCAAACGTGTGCACGTCTTCGGTGGGTCGACAATTCACACCGTTTGTTGTCCAGCAATGCGTTTGTTGGTCCCTGAAACGCACAGCTGCCTGGTTCCGTTTGCACTTTGAGCCCGATGGAATTGCTGGACTGGCGTTGCACAACTTGGCATTTTCAGTCATGTCCTAGCAGTAGTGTCAGATCGGGTTTTGATGCCGATGCATGGTCAGCATTTCCATCTGCAAGGAGACCGGAAGTGCAATGTACAGCAGAGCATTCGAACAACAGGGTTTGGATATTTACATGCTTGCATGCATTGTGTTTTCTGTGCTGTCTAAATGCGTGCTCTTGCTTCTTATCAAGGAACTATCCTTGTCCCCGGCTCCGGTACAGTAAATTGGGAGTTGATGGACCCCCTCGCAATGTGTTCACCCCATGGGTAAATTAGTACCTACCTACCTTGGTACCGACCTAACCGAAGACTATGGAGTACTGCGCAGTCCATTTGTTCATCATCTGAATTCTGGCCTTACCAATTGTCTGCAAGCTGGAAATCACATCTTTGGTGCCCGTTCCTCACGGTGATATGAACGAATACCGTAGCCCTAGGGACCTTACCTAAGGCACCTACCTACCTACCTTACCTAGGTACAATATTACCATTGACCTCATTGATCTTCTCGTCAAGTCTAGTTGTGCACCCGCCCGCTCGCAATGCATTTGGTGATATATCAATACATTATGTTGCTACAACGGCGAATACCCAGGTACCCGTCCATCTCCTGCCGGCCGCGGAGATGCTTGACATGCAAGGGGAGAACGGGGTGGGTAGTTCTATCCAGTCTGGTGACCAGAAAGATTCACTAGTCTTCACCTAGTCCAGGAAGGTGTAATGTAGTCTACATCCCCAAAACCGCGAGATTCTCCTCGGCAACAGCCCTCCACCCGTCCACCTTGTCCGCACACTGGCCGCGGGGACAAACCTCGACAATGGCCCGGATGTAGCTCTGTACCTTTTGCATGGCCTCCTGCTTCGGGGATGGCTCCATCTCTCGGAGCACATGTGGTGCCTCTCGCTTCAGAATTTCCTGGAGTATCTTTTCCAACTTCTCCTGTTCGGGTTTGCAGTTCTCGTTGCGCTGCGCATTCCATCTGTTCCACTAAATGTCAGCAACATACCCAGTACCTACTTTATGGAAAGAGGGCAATGAGGGCATACAGGAATGCTCTGACGGGATTCCACCGACAAGCTGGGACGATGCCGGAAAACTCCCAATCCAGTACCGAAGTGATGACAATATCATCACCGTTTTCTCCAAGTTCGCACATGATATTCGCAAAATGCAAATCCTTGTGCGCAACCACATACGCGATATCATCCAGCTCGGCATTCTCACTCGCTCGGATCCCTCTCACAAACCCCTCCAGTCGAGGCACCATATCCCGATACCCGGCCAAGGTCTCGTGCTTGTTGATCGCGTAGATATACCGCTCCATGCTTCCGGCGATATACTCTCTGTATCCCGAAAATGCGCCTTGAGAAAGCGGGTTAAGCGACTCGATAGTCTCTCCTACTGGCCATAGCTTGTCGATATCGGCCTGATCCCAAAATGTCTCCTCAATGGGCGGGCCTGGCCGTACCTTTTCGTCTTCATCATCGAGAACTAACCCCCCCACACAAGGACTTTTCCACCGCAACGAGGGCGAGTGTAACTCGATGATATACCCCGCCAACTGCTTGACCAATTCCCGCTTCTGCAAGTCCGATAAATCATCATAGATAGAATCAACACTCTTCCCTGGCGCTTTTTCAAGTAACGTGAATTCATGGCCGATCGGGTTATTTTCGCCATCGTCGAAACGAATCACCTCCGGGATAGGGATCGACGTGTTTTTCCGGATCCAGCGCATGATCCCGACTTCATTGCGCGTTTTATAGCCCCCTGGGAGATGTCGAGCCGAAGCCCGCAGGACGAGGATGACAGATCCATCTGGTTCAAGTCCGAGTTTGAGGGATTTGTTCGAAGATGTTATGGAAGAAGCACAAGAGGCAGGGAAAGAAAGGAGGTAAATGGAGTGGTATTCGGCAGCGACAGAAAGGGGAGTGATAGATTCCGGCGGAGGGAGTTGGAGGGATAAGCAGAGTGATGTGATGGATTCGTCAGAAAGGGTTGGGGGGAGGTTTACCATTTTGATATGGTGACATATGATAGGGACAGGGACAGACGAGGCGTGAAGTGTTTGTTGTTGTTTCCTTGCTGGAATCAAGTGGGTCTTTATCGACTGGAGGGCAGATGGATGGGTATTCGCAAAATTTACCCCGCATCCAAAGTTAAGGTAACATGCTTTCCCACTGGGAAGGAATTACCCGGTTTACAAACATCCAGAATAGGAAGGACATGAAAATTGAAGGGCGACGTGGAACCCAAGAATCAGGTTACCGTCAATGGGGATTGAGCCAACGCCACCACCAGACGGTAGTTCGAAGCTGCCACTCAATCAGGATGTGCTGAGGTGGCTCCGCGCAGAAGATATCACACACTGTGAGCCACGTAGTTTCTCAATAAACCGGTCCTTCAGGCGACGACCTGAATATTTAGTGTATATCACGATGTGGTGGGGGTGGTGGTGGTGGTGAACTGGGCGCCCGTGGTTCAACGGGCTGTTGCTGCTCCGTATTGAAGTCACATCGCCACGAATGAGTACATGTACATATACGCGACGACAATGTCGAAGCTTCAATCGGGCTGTTAGCTTATTTTGGTTGTGACCGCCATATGCACACGGTGGGGAGGTTGTTTGGGGAATCATTCTAATGTTGTTGCTTCTGAAAAACGTTAGAAATTGATGTAAATAGTCCTCTGGAGTGTGGCCGGCCTCGTCGGCGGAGTTGGTGTTGCTGGGAAACCCAGTCGGCTTGTTGCTGTTGTCTGTTTGTTGAGAGCGCCGGCGCTAAAAGAAAGACCAAATGCCTACCAAAGTTCTCTTGGTTAGCTGGCGGCGGTGTTTCAACAATGCGCAGGGTATCACTTGAATGGCTCTGGGTAGTTGGAATGCGTCTCCAGTCTTGCAGCGGATACCTTAGAAGTTATGTGTGGAGAGAACTCTCGTGCAAAGAAACTGCGACCTATCTTCCCCCAAGAAATGCCAGTGATAGCATCAGGATCAAAATTGCTGCAAACCGTGTGGTTGGGATGTGGGTGTCGACCAGGTAACTAGGTGCACAGAGTAGGGTATATATACGAGGTCAAGTGGGATGCTTTCACCGATCCCCCCTCGGGGCACACAACGGAGACTTCAGTTGGCACCAATGGCTCAAGGGTCATTGGAGTTGAACTGTCGTTTCGCCCCGGGGGGGGCTTCGAAGGCACCGGGTTCGATCCCCGGTGTAGTCGCACGCCACTCCCCCTTCTCCGACGGAGCAAAAACCCACCGGGGTTTTTCGTAACCACCAACCTCCACCGAGGGAGCTTGGTGGTGAGCTTTTTGTATTTTTTTCTTCTTCTTTCATCATTGGAAGCAAGAGCGATGGATTTCCGTTTTGTTTGTGGTGGCGGTCCCATCCGGTCTGTTTCTCCCGGCGCAGCGCGCGTCTCCTCCCGTTGGAACTGCACTTGCGCAATCTCATTCACCTACGCGGACATTTAACAGCACTTTTTTTTTTCTTTTCTTTTCTTTTCTTTTTTTTCCCAAGCTAAGTCTTCAGTCCGTGCCGTGTTGTGAGTCGACTTGAGACCCAGGACATGCGTTGCGTGACTGGATAGTGGCTCGGGGACTCCATCAATGTTGAGCGTAGGAATCCCCGTGATGTCGACGACCAGGGAAGAGAAATCTTTCTTTTTGCTTAAAAGGTTCCATCTCCCGTCGTAAAACATAGAATGGTGGGGGGTTAGGATAGCTCAGAAATCCAAGATTCAAGGAAAGGGCCAGCACTATGAGGCTAACGCCCCAGATTCATGTTGATTGACCCTTGGCGTATTTCATGGCTGGATCCAGACAAGGCGACAAGACAAGGCGTCCGCCGCCTGACCTGACTGTTTCACCGCCCCTGCATTTTCACATCGAGCCACTTTTCGAGAAAAAAAAAATTAACGTCGCAGATGACTGGTGCAGTGCAGCAGGGGTCGTAGAGCCTCATGCACAGTGTCCGAAACCGGCCTCGTATCAATCAAACATCACATCCAGCGGTGTGATCGGTTCAATATCGACACTAGGAATAATTTAGCGACGAACACGTTGTGTGTGATACCCTGACGCTAGTTCTATAAAGTATCGAAATCCCCACCGAGTGTCTCATGTTGGCGGTGAAGGGTGTGAAATGTCCTGTGGCGTTAAGTCTTCTACTGTAGGTATGTGGGGTCCTGCAGTCAGCTCCGATCTCCGAGGAGCCTCAAATTTCCAAGCTCACACCGAAGAATACACTCACGAGGTTTTGGCGGGGTAAGTAGGTAGCTGATGGCCAACATGAACGTGATCGCGACGGGCCATGGATTGAATCTCGCCTTTTCCAGTCCAATATAGCTATGTTGTCTCCTCATCTCCGAGGCATATATATCTTTAGGGTTCTCTGATATCCGTGAAGTTCCCTATTCTACCTCGTAAAACCGCCGGCAGACATGTCTGCGACCTCGAACCCTCTCCTATCACTCGAAAGAGCCCCTCTTTCCCAGTGGGTCTTCACAGGCCATTGCGATTCGACAGGACCATTCATCCATGAGTCGCTTGAGAATCCCCACGGGCCGGCCATCAATGCCACTGTCAACTTTCTGCGGGACTCGCTCCCGGCTGAAGTGGACGTCACAAACATCCCGTCTGTTGATCTCAGCATTGCCTTGCTGCGATGGTATTGCGAGAGATCACCTCTCCCACAGCAGTATCTAGACCTTGCCACCAACTCCTGCAGGACCGAGATATGCCCGCTGCTGGACTGGCCTGGAGAACCGGACGCGTCTGGAATTGGCGTGAGTTGATCTCACTTCCCCAGCTCGCCGACCCGCTGACAACAACATGACGTCCTCGGATACCTAGATCATGGCGGCTCAGTATATCCAGATGGGTGTTACCACCATTTACGTCTTTCTCTTTCTCACGGGCCGTATCCGTCGCTTCATCTATTGCCCTGAAGAAGCACCCTCCCTCCATCCCGTGCTAGTTTGGATCTCCACCCCCATCAAGGCCTGCATCCGAACGAACGTCGAGTTCGCCCGTGCGCTGAGCCTCGGCCTCTGCATCGCTGTTATTATCACTTCCTACGACGATCGGTACAGCAGCCACTCGATGAGCGCGGGGACATTTGCAGCCTCGGCGTTTTCCATATCATTTCTCCTGCTCGAGTTCATCTCGTGGGAGTGGTGTGGCATATACGATGCGAGGTACGCCGTCGTTCCCGTGCTGTTCCTGATTCCGTTCTTGACTCTTGTTGGGATCGCGAATGGCCAAAAGGATGTCAAGATGGGGAATTCAAATCAGTTCTATCGACTCTGCTTCGACTTTGAGCGCGTAAATGCCCTAGCTGACAAGATGCACTACATTGTGTTGGGGCATGCTGTGCTCGTCGTGGGCTTCTTTGTCGCGTGGCTTTGGCAGAGGGTTTCGCGGTGGCGAAGGGATCGAAATGACGCAGCTATGGTGGCAGATGGAGGAGGAGGAGCTGGTCGGGTAGAGATCTTCTTTCAGATTTGTATCGTCGTGTTGACCATGTCGGCCCAGACTGTCTTGGTTTACTCGTTCGTCGCTTACCAGAAGATGGTAGCGAGCGTTGTGGGTGAGCAGGATCCGGAGTCGCAGTGGACGCTGGGGCAGATTCTGTCGGTAACGGCGTGGATTCCGGCCATGGCCGAGTTTGTGGCTATAATCTCAAGCAGTGGTGAGTACCTAGGTACCGTCCGCCTCAATCATGAGCAGGATTATATTTTTTTTGATGCTGACCTTGTTCCAGACGGGCTGGAGAAGACATGGGGATGGAGGTTGCTCAAGGGGTGGGAGATCCGGGAAACGAGTCCGCGTGGCAATGAGAGGGAACTCGAGGTACTGCATCCACGTGATAGAGCAGCTACACCACCAGCATGCTCTGAAAGCCAAGGGGTCTCGCCACCTCCTGTGCCAGTTCCATGAACACGACGCCATATGTGTACACAGGACTCAACTCGCAACCAACCACGCCCGCTGGAAAGTGCTAGCCCCTTCTTAATAGATTGACTTCAGCCCACAGCTCTCTTCGGCCCTGGCGCGGTACATGTAAGTCTGCGGATTTGATTGATCTTGTTCATCATGCCAAGAGAGGTAGACCCTGTCTCAAGCAGCGCTGCTGCCATGCCTGTGCTGGTCTGGTTCCTCGCGTTTTCAATTCGCTCAACTCCAGTCTAGTCAATCTTGGAAAAGGATGTCCGTCGGTATCAAAATGTCATGTTTCCTATTAGAGGTCGGACTGTATAATCAATGGGGAACATAACTCGGCCCTGTCTATCCGTATAGCTCCTAATCCAGTTTCTCAACTCTATGTCCGTTCGGCGCGCGGGCTGCTGCTGCTGATGTCTTGAGGCGGGAGGTTCATGAGGATGCCACGACCACCCCCTGGAAGTTGAGTAGGAGAGGAGGGTGTTGTACGATGGGGGATTATTGGAAAGTAGGGAAGTTCAAAGAGAGGCGAAGGAAGCAGGTTTCTCGGTCTGTGAGGAGACACTGGTGCCAGTAGGGCTCGTGGTTCAGTCGGAGAGAATGGGTGACTGGAGACGGTGTGTTAGCTCATATTTGTGAACGACTGGTACTAGGAATGCATGGAAGAATATGAGGTGCATTGCCATTTAATCTCGGCCATTTCCCGTCCCCTATTGACTCGTGAGGCAATTTCAGCTTGCGTCTTTGGTGTCGATACAGACTCAGGTGCAGAGGAAATACATACGAGACTGTGAGAACAGACTGGACGTCAAGAAAGCTGGGACTTGGAGCTGAGGCGACATAGTTTTTCCAGCCAGTGGGGTGATTTTGGATAGGAGCCTGTTTTCACACAGAAAAGGAACACCGGGAGCACCGGGAGCAGTTGGCAGGAAGGGATTAAATTGGGCAAGTGACGAATTTGATCATTCCAGTCTCCAGCGAGGGATATCACGTGCAAGTGCAGCATCACTCCGGACGTTCGGATGGAGAAAATTCGGGGGGAGGAAAGCACACCATACGTTGAGAAAGAATAAAGGTGCTGATCTTGGTGTTTGTATATGACCAATGTGCACTCCGGTCAATACAAGGGTCTAGTCTGGTCTTGAGGAGCATTCTTCTGCTAGGTGAAATTCTTAAAAGCTGCCCAACAGCATGAAATCAATGTTTGTATTATTATTAATCCCTATTACCATTCAAGAGAGAATATCCAAAGCAGCCCCCCTAGTTGAGTCCCGGACTACACGGCCCCCGATACAAAGTCCCCGGCCCCTCCAGGTATTCGTAGTTCTCAATCCCCAACGGACACTGAAGGCTGGTTGGGGCCCCCTCGAGCGGCGATGTCTTGACCAACAACTGACAAAACCCAAGTCCAGTGGCTGAGGCGACGCAATTCGGCGTGTTCCAGCACAGGGTGCAGCACTCACGGGGTCCCAAGTCGCCTGGAGCTCTGACGACGGTATTGCCCGGGGTAACCCCACCACCATTGTACGTGATGTCACAGTAGTCAACGATAGCAGTCGCCGTAGCTTGGAGCTGGACAGTGGTGGTAGACGTTGTGGTCGTCGTGGTTGTCGACACCGAAACTGTAACCGCTGTAGTAGTCGTGGTTGAAGTGGACGTCTTGGTACTAGTTGCCGTTGTGGTAGAGGTTGCGCGGATGGTCTTGGTCGATAGAGTGGTCGTTGGTGTGACGCCGAAGCAGCTGCACAAGGAGGACACATCTCTAGGGGCGAGACGGTCAAAAACCTTGGTGGGCAGGTTGGGGCATCGCGGTCCTGGGGGACCCCACCGCTTCTTGACCGTGATAACGGGCGGCGGGATGTACGAGGTCGCAACGGTTGTCGTGCCGGTTGTCGTGGTCGAAGGCGTCGTCGTGGTATCGGTCTTGGTTGTAACGGTCCTTGATGTTGAAGTCTCGACAAGTGTGGCCTGCTTAGTCGCCGTGGCTGTAACCGTAACCGTGACCACCTTGACGTCAGAGGTCGTCGTCGTGGAGGTGGCCGGAAGATGAAGGTAGCTGGAGCAGAACTGGGCGGCCTTGGAAGCGAATTCCTGGACGCAGGGTGGAGGGAGAAAACGTTGGCAGCCTGCGTGGTCCAGAGCGCGGCGGGTGCAAGTCTCATCACCGTATCCGCGCGCACCGATGGGATCGATGATGCCGATGCCGTTGAAGTTTGGCTCGTTGTCGGCTCCGAGAGCCGTAGGCAAAAGCCATAGCACGACGGCTGCGAAACCCGCGATGTGTCCCATGTTTTCCCACCCGGTCAACCAAAAGAATGAATACTTGATAGGGGAGGAAGAGATCGGGAATCAGGACGGTATTTCAGCTCGGGATCGACCGAACGAGACAAGGGTTGGGAAAGCCTTGATTTACGCTATCGGTCAGCCATGCGCCCGAGTTCCGCACATTTCAACTGATGTCTCTCCCACATTCCGCCCGTCAAGCACCGTTCTTTCTTTGAAACAAAACATGAGGAGTGGGCTTTGGGTCTGTCAACTAGAATAGCGGGTATGCATTTTCTCTAATGCATGGTATCTGGGTTTGGCGTCTCTATCATCAAGTCACTCAACTTTGACAGACGACACCCAAAGGCTGGCGGACACCACTGTATTGGGGCAGTTTCCCCGATGCCCCTGAGAGAGAGTGTACCGAGCAGTGCACTGCAATTTCCACATTTTTGACTGGCGCCGATCTAGAACCCCCCTTGCAGAAAACGGTATCAGCCGCAACCAACTGGGAGATGGAATGACAATTCCCAGGAGCAACAGCTCCGGTCCAGTCCCCAGAATCCGTTCCTTGGATGTCGATGAGACGTGAAACCAAGCTCTTGCGGACAGAATTGGCGTTGTCTTGGCGACACCACCGTTGCGATCCACGTGTTTGGGACAGCAAGCTCCGCACCGTCCTCAATTATTGGCTGGAATCCCGCGCGTCCTCCACGCGACGAAAGCCATTTGCAGAAGGCTTGAGATCCAGAGGACATCACATGAAAGCGGCTGGGAACGTGGCAGGTTCCGCGTCAAAAGCAAGTCTGCCGAGGACCATCGCATCTCTTTCCAACATTTTGGTCGCGGCTAGGCCCAATAGAGCCAGGAATACGATGCGCCAGGGCAGTTTTGAGGTCCCGAGAGGGCTGTGTGACAGCACTAGCGAAGGCTGTGACCAAGCTCATTAACCCTGCCCCGCCAAGACATGGGGCCTCCGTTCCTGACAGCTGCCGGCGACATGGAGATAAATTGCATCACGACGCGCCCGATGATCAGCAATGAGACATCGGATCACAGCTCCGCTCTCTCATCCCATCACCCACTACGAATATCTTTACACATCAACACACGGCCATGGAGGAAGAAAACGTGCCTCTCTACACCGAAGTCGACGAAAACAACCTCGACTCCTGGATTGACGCCCTCCCGGAACGCAGCAACCTCCTCCAGCTGCCCCTCACCCACTATCCCTACCCGTCATGGCATCCCGAATATGACTTGCAGTTCAAAGATGCCACCACTCCCTTGGCCCCCGAACAGACCGCCGAGCTGTACACGCTGCAAGTCCAGCTCATCGACACGTTCCACCAGGCCATCCGCAACAAGAACACCGAGGTCGTCGCCCTCCTGATTAAGAGCGGCTATGTCTCCCCAGACGTACCCGATGCCGCGGGCGCCACACCCCTCATCGCTGCCATTGACGCCGGCAACGGTGCCATGGTTTGCACTCTTGTCGGCCTCGGCGCCACCGTCAACGGCTACGGGCGCTACAGCGACGCCGAGCGCACCCCGATCATGGTCGCCGCCCAGCTGGGGCGTCTCGCATTGGTCAAGCTGTTGCGCGAGGATTTCGAGGCAGATGATGGCATCATTGCACCAGACGGTCAGCTTGCACTCCGCCTGGCTGCCGACGCGGGCCATCGCGAGGTGGTAGCCTATCTCCCAGCTCGTCGAGGCGGTGCTTGGCGCAGGTGGAAGACGCATCATGATGTTGCAGTCAGACGGATTCGTGACGCCGGGCGCAACATCTACATCTTTTTCAAGTTCTTCCTTTACGATGTCCCGCGCTTCTTCGTCTGGTCCTGTCCCAAACACGTCATCGTCCTACCGGTTTATCGCAGCGGCAAATGGTGCTGGGAGAATCGCAAGAGGTTCGGCGGGTGGTGCAAGCGGCAGGCCACCGAGTTTCCAGGGAGAGTCCAGCGGGCGGGTAAGGCTGTGTGGAGGGGGGCCAAGAAGGTGCCCAAGGCGGTGTGGAAGGTTGCGAGGGAGGTGCCACAGGCGGTGTGGAAGGTTGCAAAGGAGATCCCAGGGATACTCAAGCGCATGATGGAGGCAGTGTGGCGCTTCATCAAGCGGATCCCGGGAGTGATGAAGATGGTCTGCGTGTGGATTTGGGATACGCTCAAGGCGGCGGGAGTTGCCGTCGCCGATGTGTTCCTCAAGGTGGTGTCGGCAATTCACACGGCGGTCATGGCGGTGCTGGATTTCTTCCGCAGCATCAAGCTGCAGGATGTCTGGAATGGCATCTGCGAAGTCTTCCGCGCCATCTTCATCAAGATGCCCCAGATGGTGTGGGAAGGGATTAAAGCGGCCGGGAACTTGACCAAGAAGATTCTCGTGGGCTTGTTCGGCTGCATTGGGCTGTTGATTTGGTACTTCTTCAAGGGCCTGATCTGGATTGCCCAGTATGTGCCGTCTCAACTGTGGAGGATCATCTGTGGTATTGGGAGCTCCATGGCGAAGGGATATCATGAGGTTATGGTTTGGTTCAATCCCAAGCACTAGGCCGCCGCTGCGGGTTTTCTTTTGTCTGGTGGGAATTGTGTAGGATGAAGTGGACATGGACTGGCATAGATGGCGTTGGGAGAGCGAGATACCCTGACTGATAGACTTGGAGTTTGAATCTCATGGCGGGTAAATGCTGAATTGTTGTGAACAAGGACAATGTCCCTCAGCTTGCAAAGTGCTACATCTTTGCCGGTGAACTCGAAAGCCTCTAGGGCTAGCGGAGACCCTAAAAACGTGATAAAAGGGGCTGCAATCGAGGGGCGGTTAGATTTTTCCACTTCGAAAACACTACCGGAACGAGCGGGACTGTAGATATTTGGCGTGTCTAGCCGCCTGGAGAGCGCCAAGAGATTCCCACGCTAACAGTGGGCCCAGCAGTTCAACGCGTTCCCACTCACGTGCCACTCTGTTACCAAATGGAAATGACGCGACCCACAGAGGGAGATCACGACATTGAGAGCTTACGGTATTCGGATCAAGTTGTACGTATTTGCCAAAGAACTCGCATCATAACATCCATTTATGACTGCAATTTCTTTTGCTCAGCATTTATTCGGAATTGCTACATGCTACAATCGGGGCTTGCATTTACTGGACCGTGATCCCTGTCAGGAGACCCCTGTCAGATGCCCCGCAGGGTTCTCCCGCGTCCAAAATTCGCGTCTGAAAAGTTCGTCTCACTTCTCACCACACAATTGCAACGACAGACGAGTATGAGGTATACACGCAACATAAGGGCCTACGGCCTCGCTAGACGGCCGTACGGACCGAGCAATCCGAAATGGTATAACCCCCAACAGGCCAGTGTTAATACAGCAGGTTTTGAAGCTGCTGCTGTCGTCGTTGGTGCCGGACCTGCCGGTCTCGCAGCGGTCGGGACCCTCCTCGAAAATCTCCCGCAAGAGGCAGGCAAGATTTTCTGGATCGACCCAGAATTCGACGCTGGAAAACTTTCCAAGTATCAAGAGGTGCCCAGGTGAGAATTGAAAGCGAAAGTCAGAAAATGACTCATCTAACGGTCTGTCTGCAGCAACACCAAGGCAGGCCTGTTCGGTGACTATGCGCAGGCTGTGAAGATATTCCGGAAAATGCACGGGAATAGAAGGCCAAATGCAATAACCGCCATTCAGAACCTACCTGCCCAGGATACCTGCTCGCTGCGTTACGCTAGGGATATGGTGCGCTTTCTCACTCACGGTGTTCAAAGACACTGGCGAGTCATGTGGCGTGTCGGGTTTTCGACGAGGTCCGAGTGGGAAGAGCATTCCTCGAAATGGCGCTTGAGTTGTTTTGACTTTGGGTCGAAGCAAAGTTTCAGAGTTACTACCCCTTTGGTGGTATACTGCACAGGCTCTTTTCCCAAGAAAATCGAGCTCCCTCAGACAGCATCTGAATCTGCTAAGAACACGCCAGAACTAATATCCATCACAACTGCCCTTACTCCTATTACCCTGCTAAACAGTGCTCTTGATCCGGCCAAGGACATTCGCGTTGGCGTCATTGGCTCTTCACACTCTGCCGTCCTTGTCCTCATGAACCTCGTTCGGCTCGCACAATCAACACATCCAAAACTGCGGGTTATCTGGTTCTCCCGCTCGCCTCATTTCAAGTATGCAGAGCAGAAAGACGGATGGATTCTATATGACAACACGGGCCTCAAAGGCGAGGCTGCCCAGTTTGCCAAGGCCGAGCTTGACGGGGACAATCTTGGGTCAAGCGAATCGGGCAAGATAATCCAACGTGTCGATTGCTCTGGAGGTGACGAGGCGGAGAAGGAAGCCATCAGCACATGGGCTCCTAGCTGTGACTACATAGTTCCAGCTATCGGGTTCCAACCAGTTCCTCTCCCCAAGATCCGGGGCGCGTCGACAGTGGTGTTCAACCACGAAACCGGCGGCTTTGAAGATGACGCTGGCAAGCCGATTCTGGGAATCTTTGGAGCCGGCATCGCATACCCAGAGAAGGTAACGGACCCGGCGGGAAACACCGAGTACGCAGTCGGACTGTGGAAGTTTATGACGTTTTTGAAGAGAGTTGTGCCTCAGTGGGTTAGAGCCACCCACCCTACTTGGAACCCTCTTGGATTATCTGGGAAGCGTCTTCGGCAAGCCCGGCAAGAGGAGAGGCTTCGTCAACAAGATGAGAAGCTTCGTCAAAAAGTTGAGAAGCGTCTTGAACAAATTGAGAATCCTCACAGAGAAGCTAAGAAGCCCGGGGCAAGTTGAGAAGGTTTGCGAATAAATCGAAAAGCCTTCTCAACAAGTTGGAAACGCCTAGATAGCTCGGCTACCTCGTGTGCCAACATTACGATCCCGACTGCCTAGAATCCAGCATGGCGTGCAATTTGACGCGAAAGTTGGTAGCGCGGGATCGGTTAGTGATAATTTGTGTAATATTTGGACATCTAGGAAGTTATGTACGAGGGTTGTTTGCGAGAGGTCCAGTTAAAATATCGAAGCACATTTTCAACATTAAGTTTTTTTTTTTT
>Ga0247765_1000381_pt1 | contig 35549 bp, 27 predicted proteins | sample UWRJL106311C6_FD_179949 | JGI IMG/M metagenome (GOLD analysis project Ga0247765, IMG submission 179949) | Plant litter microbial communities from Arlington Agricultural Research Station in Wisconsin, United States - UWRJ-L106-311C-6 | ecosystem: Environmental > Terrestrial > Plant litter >...
AACGTCCTTTGCCCTTACCCAAAATCCAACGCTATGCCAAACACATTACCCTCCTTCCCCTCCTCGGTGGAATATCCTCTCCATACCCCCAAACCTCTCTCCTCCGAGACCGTTACACTCCCCGGCATGAGCGCCTTATTGTGTCCACTCACAACTCAAGAGATTAATGCCCCATCTCTCATCACAAAGTTCTCACTTGAGTCCCCCTTGGGGATCCACTGTGCCGACATGACTATCTCCACCAACCAGCACGGGCGCCAACGTTGAAAAAGGGACAAAATCCGACCCAGATTCGACTGCTCGCCCAATTGGCTCCAGTCGATCTCTGCTTTTACATCAGAGACATTGAGAGAGCATCGAGGGCGTTCAGATAGATCACTGAGGCTGTCACGTCCCATCACTGTTCTGGTTTGTGTTCAATAGGGTGGTTCTTGAGAGAGAGAGAGAGAGAGGTGTTGGAATTTTGCTGGTATCTTTGCAAGTGTTATAAAATTGCTTTGCTTGAGTTATCAACTTTCTTAAAACGGGGCTGGTTATCCAGCTGGGTTTCAAAGGGGGGTCAACTTGCAGGCACGTGGGCGAAGCACGTAAATGGAAATCTCCTGAGCCCGGATTCGTCGCACAAAACAGAGAGACCCCAAAAAGAGATGCCAGTTCGGATTATGCTGTGTGATGTTCATGCTGACGATCTTTGCGAGATCTGATTGCAAAGTTGAGCTGAAAGAGAGATTGCGATCGTCCGCGGTACCTAATCAGGGCAAATTTGATAATTGGGTTGAACATACACATGTGCATGAGGAGGTGGGGGGCTGTGCACCCCGACAACCAATTATAGTGCGTCTTTCAGCACTGCGGTGCATGGAGCGGGAAGTGAGGAGGGTGCTAAGATTTATGTCATGCTACCAAAGAAGGTGGGAGTACCAATCCCTGAGAATATGAAGTCTCGATGATATATGTGTGCTGGGGCAGGTGCCGATGTACGCTTTGCTGCGACGACAGGTTCCACGCAACACTGAATAACGAGTCGGTCCTCTTGAGTTAAGAGAGCTACTCGCCTTTTTGCACCTTGCTCACTCTGCCAAGTGTGTGACGAGTCGTGCGTTGGCTACTATCATCAACAATGCCAGTCCTCTCATTGCGGTAAGCCCTTTCCCAGTTAGACACTGTTTATTGGTCACCTAACTACAGACAAGCCTTTCGTGGCCCCAACTCAGGCAGCGGGTCGGGCTCTCGTGGGGCACGATTGCTGTGGTATTGCTGGTAGCAGCCCCTCCTGTTGCGACCGCGCCGTTTGGGACTGTCAACGAGCCTGTACTCTTGAACCAACACAATGAGCACGAAATGATAACCCGCTTGGCATTCCAATGCCCAGATGGACAGCCGTCCGACGGGGTCTGCTTTGAGCCGGCAACATTGGATCAGCTTGCGGGGACTCACAGCTTTCTGGTCGGATTAGGCGAAAACGGCGCCGTGGGCGCACCAGACTCACTGCTGCCAGAGGGACCCGAGGCGCACTGCGATGATGCCGACTTTCTCGACGTTCCCGAATATCCCGTCGCTCGCTGGGAGGCGACTGCCCAGCTCCAGACCTGCGTTAACCACCTGCGGCTCAGATTCGAACAGAGCTGGCAAAGCGCATTCAGACTCCTTGACAATCAAGGCCAAATCAGCAACGATATGGTTGGGCTTGAGGACGATTGTCCGTTTGATTTCGAAGGCGCTGGCGTCAATACCGCTGGGCGCGCAAAGTGCAATGTTCTCGAGGGCTTCGGTAGGGCTCTCCACGGAGTCCAAGACTTTTACAGCCACAGTAACTGGGCCGACCAGGCAAATGCCGGAGAGGCTATTAGTGTCGACAACCCTCCAGGGCTGAACATGGAAGCAATCGCGCCCTTCCTGGACTTGAGTGCGTCGAACAATATCTCTTCCCAGGTCCCCAGGCAACTAACCACCGGCTGCTTCACCTTAAACCCATTTGGATGTCGGGATCGGATCACCCATAGCGTCCTCAACAAAGACCACGGGATCATCAACCTCAACGGGACGTTTGGCGAAGTCGGGCAAGGAACTGAACGTGGAAAAATACCGGGAAACTTCCAGCGCGCCGTCTTTGGCGCTGTTCAGGACTCCCAGCGTCAGTGGGCTCTGCTGCGCTCTCGAATAATGAGCCAATACGGCACAGAACAGGGAAGCCTGATGATTTGCGCTCTTGTCCGCGACAACCCCATGGTAGACTGTTAAAAGCTGTAAGTCTCCCATGGCGTCCACGATTCTGGGACTAATATGCGCAGTGACAACAAGCTTGCTCATCGAGGCTCTGAGGTTATTAGATTTCAAACCTTTGCAAGATCATTCTTGAGGATGGCGAGGCTAGTACTTAGTAAATCAAGCTTTTCGTAGCGGGACTAATAACGTCATTCATTGAAATGGTCTTCGCGCTCGCCCTTTGTGGCTTCAGATATCTCCCGCGCCGCCATGTCCTTTTTTGGCTGTCCCTACCTTAACAACGAGGAGGTCTATAAAAGCATTGAGAATCCTCCTAGGGTCCTATTTACGTCGTAACCCCCCCTACCCCTCCTTTTTCTTTTTTTCCATTCCAAAACCTCAACTTCTGGCCCTGGCCAAATGATCACCACCACAAAGGACTCCTGAGGCCATAGTCATGGTACTCTAATCCTGAGCAAATCATAAGCCAATCCTGAGCCGGGCCTGGGCTGGGGCGAGCAATGTGTCACGTGGGCGAGGTATGAAAAGGAAATTTTGGGAGCCCAGATTCGTCGCACGAAACAGATAGACCAGACCAGACCAGCAAGTTTGAGCGTGCCACGAGCACCGCCCAGTGGCAACAAACTTGGCTTAAAAGAACGAGAACAATAAACTCTAAACAAAGACTAGGCCAGTAGCCATGGGCAATGTTGCGTCCATAACTCAACCCCCCCCGCTTCCCGTCGTTTTCCACCACGGGGGAAAAGAAAAAAGAAAAAGTAAAGAATACAGCCCGGAAAAACAAAATAAGCGCAGAGACGTCTCAACTTCCATCCTGTCCATGCCCGTTGTGTCCATTCCCCTCATGCCCATTTTGCGCCTCCCCATTCTCCTTCTTCCCATTCTGTCCGTTGGTCTTATCAAGAACACCCCTATATTCTTGAGTCTCTCTTAGATGACGGAACCGATTAGGCCAGATACCCTGCTTCCCAGGAGCGAGAATACCATTCGGATCGAGCGTGTCTTTAATCTTTTCCATGAACCGGTTGTAGGCGTGGTTATTAAAGTCGTTGAGGTTGGCGATGAGGTCTGAAAAGTCACCAGGTCAGCGAGCGCTTCACCCGGATTTGATTGTCCACAAAGAGAGGACTCACCCATATGATTCACATGCGCCCGATACATTCCATAGCCCCGCTTCTTCGCCTCCTCATGCAGGCCGTAATACAGCCGTTCTATCTTTGCTTTCGCTTGCAAATCCGTCTGGTCCCAGGTAAACATGTTCATCAACACGACATGGCGCTCGTGCATGAAAAAGTCGGCCATCAGTTCCACCCCGTTGGCTTCACAGATCGGCTTGGACACCCGCATCCATTCCATCAGCAGTTTCCCCGAAGACGGGATGATCGGCGCGTAATCCCCGTGGGCCGGCTTCCCGTCGGTTTTGGATCTCGGAATCGGCCAGCTGATCAGCGGGAGACTCCACATTTGCGGAAGGCCCACAAACATGGATCCATGCTCGGCAGGGACATCTGCCGCCACGACGCCGTTTTCGTTGTGGTACATTGTTCCCGTGATAGTGCCCGTGGGGGCCTTGGCGGCCATGACTTCTTTGATCTCGTCGAACTGCGCCTGGACGATCCGACGGGGTCCGTAAAGTCCCCAGCGCGCATACCAATGCCCATAACCCGTTTCCTGACGAAGCTCTTCGAGTCGCCAGTCGGGAATGGGGCCTTCTCCAGTCCAGTAATCGCTTCGCCGACCTTCAATGCACAGCGTCTCGATCAGACTGGTAAACCAAACGAGGCTGGAAATCGTGCCGTTGCGCTTCATCTCTCCAAAAGCATCAACCATGACGGGCAAGTCTTCCCACAGCGGCATGCTGAACGTGCAGCACATGTAGGCCTGTGGCTGCGGGGTCATCCAGATGCTAAGCTTGGTGACGACTCCGAGGTTGCTCTGGAGGAAAAGCCCTTCGACGGAGGGGCCGAATGTGAATTTGGAAAGGAACGCCGAGGGGGAGTTGGAAATTCCAAATTGGCCTGTCCGAACTAGGTCGCCGTCGGCAAGCATCACTTCGAGCCCGGCCATGTTTTGGTGGTGGCAGTAGGTGGAGCCGAAACCCATGCCGCGATCGAGGGTCTATTACTATTAGCTAGTTTTTCTCGAAGAGAGGAGAAGAAACAAGTGAAAAAGAGAAAAAAGAAAAAAAGAGAAAAAAAAGAGAGAGAGAGAGAGAGAGAGAGAGAGAGAGAGAGAGAGAGAGAGAGAGAGAGAAACTCACATTCCCCATCACGCTCCCCCATCCCAGCGACGCGGTGCTGGGCCAGACCTTCTTCCCATTTTCGACACAGTAATTGTACAGATCAATAAAGGTGACGCCCGGCTCCACGACCGCGTAGTGAAACTCGTCGTTGACTTCGACAATCCTATTCATGCGGTGTAAATCCAGCGCCACACTCCCATTGACGCGCGGGGCCGGTCCACCATATCCCAAATTCTTGCCTCGCGAAAACGTCCATACCGGAATGGCGAATTTGTTCGCAATGCGTAATACCTCGCGCAGCTGCTCCGTAGAATCAGGACAGACCGCCGCACTGGGGATTTTTCTTTTTTCTTCGTGAGTATCATGCTCATGAACATCGTAGGGATCAATATAATCGGAGAGCGCTTCTCCAATGAAGACATTGGCTTCTCCGAGTGCGGCTATGAATTCGGAAATGGCAACATGGAAATCGCTTTCGCGAACCCCAGGGGGGAAAACAGCTTTGATGGGGAATCGGGGAGGGCGTTCGTATGTTGACGTGTGGGCGGATTCGTATTCTGCGTCGGGGTACGTTTGGGGGAGAGTAGTGGACATTTTGTCTATCTGTTTGTCTGTCTGTGGGGGGCGTTATCTTCTAGGTTGGTTTAGCGTTGGATGAACGACAGAAAGGTGAAAAGAATGAATGGTCAAGGATGGGTGTGTACCTCAGATGCCTAGGTAAGGTATGTAGCCAAGGTGGTTTTTGACTATTAAAGAAACAGTAGCACACTCTTTCAGCCAACTACCGTCCGGACCAGTCCAAACTCGGCCCAGAAAATACCGGCAGTCGGCTATACCGGTCGAGACCAAATCTTTCTCCAATTCCGGCAATACAAGTATAACCCGACAAGGTGCCATCAGCCATCTTTTTTGCGGGGGAATACATGTATGGAACATAAAGTGTGTTTTTGACCCCTCACTGGCCATCGAGTATTCCCGGAGTTTTTTTATTTCCTGCATCTGTTGAGCCGCCGCATGTGTCTGTAGTATCATAAAGGAAAAGGACGGACAAGGACTGATCCCTGTTGTGGCCGAGTGTCATGCCACTTCAATGGGTAATTATATATCCATGCCTGCAGACGGTGAAATAAGTGTACCCGTATATCATTTCTGCAACCTGCCAACTTTTGGCTGTTCCAATATTTGTGTTGAGATGCATTCTAGCGAGACGCGCCGGAACCAGCTCCGGTTGGTCACCGGGTAGCATCTCAACGGCCGGCGGTCAACGGTTAACGGAAGAAGCTTTATTCATGGGCTATCGTGCTTTGCTAGTGGTATGTATACAAGAAAGGTTGAGTGAATGTGTCGTGAATTCTCATAAGCACTAGTTCTAGGGACATGGATGTTTCCACATCAAAGTTGCCGAGAAACGGAATTGATTACCTAAATAGGTGGTCATTTTTCTTCACATAAAATGAGCAGCGAGGTTTCAATTCCATCGAGAAAAATAAACAGATTATTTACTGTTTTCATGTTCCATATTTCATGTTTACACACAGCGAAACCGTCAAGTATAGCTAAAATTCAGGGTTGACAGTTCATCTCATATCTCAACCTCTTCGAATCCAGTCAGCAACGTCTGGTACCTCCAGCCTGGAAGTGGGGAGATAGGTAGGTAGGTAGGGGTTAGGTAAGATGAGACTCAACACGCGACCGAGCCAAAATAAGGTTACAGGCTCGGAACATTTTCCTTGCTTTACGTTGCAGCAACCAGAAATGTTAAACTCGGACTTTAAGCCCCCAAACCGTGGTAAAGGAGGGTATCAGTAAGCAAGGGCTTTCTTGGCCAATCGACCTCTAGTAAAGTCCGAGGCCGGGTTGGATGTGATGGGATGAAATCTCACGCTAGCAGCCATGCTTAAAAGAATTATTCCGGGTGCAGGATAATGGTGGCACGTGACTTGACATTTATAAGGTCTTTAGTGATCCATGAGGTCAGGACACGTTGCGTTGAGATAAAGAGGTTTAGATCAAGAGGAGATTTCACACTTACATTGATGATCAGCATAGTATTGTGGCCAAAGATATCTATTTTTTTAATGGTGAAACGACTCTCAAACCCTTTTTCGTTCATTAGGTAGTGGTCTGTAGTACTAAAGTGGCCGGATTGACAGACAAGGCATCCTGTTGAAGAATATGGGAGGAATAATTTGAAACATACATGCTAACCAAGGTAAAGACCAAAACTGAAAATACCCAATCTGCACTCCGATAGACTAGATCTGCTCAGCACTGCCTGATCCCTCGGCTTCTCCTTCCGATGCAGTTTCCCATCCTGCCTCTGATTCGGCATCTGTCCCTTCCTCCCCCCCGTCGTCCGATTCATCCACTTCCGTCACGCCATGTCGTTCATTATACCTCTCTTCCAGATCCCGAAACAAAGCTTCAAACTCGGCAATGTCTTCCTCAGTCAACTTCTTCACGCCTGGAGGCAAATCCTCCTCCGCGACGCTGATCCTCCATTCCAAGTCGTCCCTCGCGGTATCTTCATACTCATCAACAGCATGTGTTGACAAACCGTTGATCTGGGCTTCCCGCAAAACCTTAAAGATGTCTGAAGTTGCGTACCGGGCGGCCAGATGAAGAAGTGTTCGTCCATCGGAAAGCAAAACATCCAACCGTGCCCCTAACTGATGAAAGATCCGAAGAGCAGCAGAATTATCATCGCAAACGGATTGCTGAACAAGAGCCCGTCCACTAGCATCCACGATATTTAAATCGCCGCCATGGCTCACGACGTGCGTCCATGCCTTCTTCATGGCTTCCACATCTTGCCATCGGCTATTAGTAAAATACCCTAGACTCACAGTGTTAGAAGCCCACAAGGAGTTAACGTCCGCCCCGTGTGAAAGTAGGTTTTCAGCAATCTCGCACCACCCACGCCGCATGGCTAGCACAAGTGGTGACATCCCAAAATAGTTTTTGGCGTTGGCATTTGCTCCAGCCTCGAGCAGTGCATTTGCACAGTCGACTGTATTATGCCATGCGGCTCTATGGAGTGGTGTTTTGCCGTCTAGGTCTTTGCTGTTTGGATCAGCCCCAAAATTGATGAGGACTCGGACAGCTTCAAGATTTCCATTTCTGATGGCCCAATGTAGTGGAGTCATGCCGCAAATGTCTCGGGCCGGCAATGCCCAAGGCTCAATTTGCAGGGCTTCTGTTAATGATAGACAGCTCTTCCCGTTGACCACCTGGTGTAAAAGAGTTGGGTCGACGTAGTCGTCATCACTCATACTAAGAAGCTTTGTATAAAGCTCATCTTGAAGCATACCGGCACCGCCGAATGCTTCCGTTGCAACGCTCATGACCGACCTTGAGAAGGGTAAATAATTAGCGCAACATTGTTCTCCAACAATGAGAGTATTTGAGCCACCGTGGTATGTACCTGCCATGATCATCTACTGTATTAACACTGCATCCCAAGGCAAGAAAGAATTCTGCCAACTCCAGCCGACTGAATCGTACTGCGTACTGTTATGCAAGATTAGAGGTTATTGTATATGATAAGTAGCATCTCAAGGCAGGTACCTAGAGAATCGGCGGAAACACTTGCCAAGAGGAGGGAATCTCCATCTTCTCCTTTATCACCTGGGTGTACCTCTTTGCTCTCAAGCAAGCGCTTAACAGCAGGCAAGTCCCTAAATTCAATATACCTCCAAATATAATGGGTGTCAGGGATTATACTTGGGAAGTGGATGTGTATTGAAATTCTAGACCTGCGGTCCCAGGACGTCGAGACAGCGATGGCGCGCTGCAAGAGCCAGGCAGGAAAGATATAGTTTAGCTGAATTGACGACCTCCCGCCGCTCTGACACGTTGGAGAGTCGCAGGGTGGTGCCGTTGTCCAAGGGGTACCGCCGTAGCCCATATAGAGACGTCCGATTAGGGTGGTGATAGCATTGGGTGATTTCAGGGCGCCCCGTGTGTGGCATCGACATCGGCAATAGCCGATGCATTTCTGCCTGAGGAAGGCTCGGAAATGTAAGGCGTCCTTAGAATATGTGTCGCCGAACCTAGATTGACGGTCAGACACGGTTTGGAGACTATCAGCTAGCTTGCTAGGATTGTACCTGGATGATGAGCTGCTGATCGGAATCGGAGCAGGGGTGCCAAGATTGTTGGGATTGGCAGCTTCTGCTTGGATGGCAATGAGGGTTTCCGTCGCGCGGTCAAGCTTTTCTGCGAGCTTTTCGGTTGAAGACTCGGATAGCTGGCGAAGATCCAGAATCAGGGCAGTTTGCATTGTGCTGCCAATGTTCCGCAGAGGTCAGCTGATGGACTCTCACAGTCCAGTGTTATTTGGGACGGCTTCTCACTTTTGAGATTGCTGCAGGATCCGAAATGCATCGGCTAAGTGTTCGCGTTCCCGGCGGACTCTGTCGCGATATCCAACGACCTTTTCTTTCTCGAACAACCATTTGACTTTGGCTTTGGTGGTTTGCTTCAACGGTACTGGGGCAGGCTGTGGCTGCAACCCATCTGCTACTTGCTGCAGCTCACGCACAGCATTCTGAACGCGATCCAGTGCGCTGTGAATATGATTCAACGCCGTCTGGTTCAATGGCACTGGGGAGGTATTTAGAGACGTCAAAGTTGAAGATGCTAGTTCCAGGTAACACGCCAGAGTAGCACACTGTCATTTGAGGGTTAGTGCAACCACTGCACACAGAGAATCATCTCCCAAACCTCGTTATGAAGATCGTAGATTTCTGCTGGCGCCTTGCGAAGCGCTGTCAAGCGTTGAATTCCGGTGGTCAGAACTTTGAGGCCTTGACCGAGTGCGATGGCGCTCGCAGCCACACTGAGCGGGTCCATTGTCAGTGCAGGCGCATCAAAACCGAATATCTTATTAATTCATCTAGTATCGGCGGTGCGGGTACGTTGCTCGCCCGTGGCGTGGTCGGTTGTGGTCGCCTGCGATTGAGTTGGAGCTGGCATTGGTGATGTTTAGAAGAAAACACCGCAAGGCTCCAGGCATCAACCTGCAGGTTAACAAGTCTTTTTCCACGTGACGGACTGGAAAGCCCAACATGCACCCAAAGAGATTCTGCAGGCACTTCTCTGGGCGGTGTGCATATCGGCAAGTGCACCAACCAACCAGCAGCTTCGGGGGGGCTCTCAGGACAGCAAGGCGCCATCGGCTCATGGGCGCCGTGTGTGGTCGCCGACTCGCAAACAATTATCTCAGGTCATTCATTCCTCCCAGCAGCTGTTTGCAATCCGCAACGATTTCAGCGAATCAAAAAACTTTCTTGCAAAAACAGTAATACAAAGTACGCAGATCAGCCTTGACACGACATCAGACAAACTTAACCACCAACCGCACTATGAGCCGACTTGACATGCCTCTGCAAATTATCACCCCGTGTACAGGCCGTGCTGCACCCCTCCACCGGACAGGGGATTGAACTCTGCGAAATCGCATGTCTCGCCTCGACATGGCGCTCGTAGTCACGGAGCTGGGCGGCCCCTTTGTAAGAACAGTTCGGTTCCTTGCACTTGTAGGGCCGAGTGTGTCTCTTTGTGTGTTTTCTATTGATATGATGTGAATCTCATATTTTAGTGTGGGTTCATGTTGATCAAATTGAGATGAGCCATGGATGGAACGACAGGTAAGGTGAAATTGGGTAAGGTAGGTATTGAGGTAACTCACGTGAAATCCCCCATGCGTGAAAAAGTTGCTTTTGCGGGATTTGCGACACATTTGCCATAGACACAAAGATAACGTAGCTTTCCATCCGCGCCCATGAAGATTTCAGGAGAAATGGATCCCGGGTCAGGGGTCGGATTTTGGTCGATGTCTTGCAGGTGGGGTCGGTGTTGGTCATTGTCAATGGGCTGGTAGAAACTGCCATGGTGCTGAGACTGAAACCCGTCGTCTGGAAATGACTGAGGATGTGGTTTGATCGGACGGTAATGACTGGAAGAAGATGAGCTAACAATGTTTGACAAGCCAGACTGGTTCAGAGAGGCGTCTCCACCCTCTGTCTCCTGTGCAAAGCTTTCCGGCTAAAGCGGTCTTGCTTGGTTGTCGTATCCATCGAAGCTCGTGGTGTCAGTCGACTGCGCCATTGACTGGTTGCATTCGAGTTCAGAGGGGTCAACAGTTCGCTCTGTATCCGAGGCTGCTTGTGAACATGTTATTTTACCTTGTCTCCAATGAAGATGCAGTGAGAGGAAACCTTACTTGGTGATGCCGCCCAACCCGTTTCAAAGGGGCCAAGGTTTGAGCCCAATCCAGGACCGGGGGGCTCTGTCAGATAACCCAGTATCAGCCCATGATATTGTGGAATGGCCTGGAAGGATCTAGTTAGAAAGGTGTGTATCTTACCATGCAGAGCATCCCACCATGGGTTCGACGCCATCGCCAAACACACTCCCCGAAAAGAGCACACAGTCTAGGTACTTCAGCAAGAAAGTTGTTAGCAAGTTAATATGCGTGACCAGGGTGTTAAAGGAAAGAGAAAAGAGTGAGCCAGGCCGTGGACGGCCCCCCGCAACGTTTTAATACCAAAGGAGGCAACAGTGCAAACAAAGACATCAACGGGCAAAAGGCAAACGTATTGCCCAACAAGGCACAACAAACCCAATGATATCAATCGATTGCAAGCCGGCCGTCAATTTTCCTGCACGGTCGGGAATACCAGCGAATCTCGGCCCTCCGAAGCTGCCACCCGGCCCGGCAAGCCAATGAAGATGTCGCAGAGCCATGCCGAAACTGACCGTCCAATGGCAGACAAGACACGTATGGGAGTCCTACAACGCTAATGTCATGGAGCCGCAATCTGACACACTCATACGAATTGATGCCTTACTGGCGCTGACACTTTGCATCGAAGGTAGCTGGTTGTGCTGTATACCCGAGGTACTGGGGAGCAGCAGGATACTTTAGCTGCATTGGCGTTGAGTCGATATTCGTACTTGTATGTGATTTACGGAAGTCTGGGGGTTCCCGAGGGCCGGCATGCCCTAAACGGAAAGTGAATGACCCAATGCCCAGTCTGGGGTGCCCCATAGGGGCCCAACCGAGAACAGCGCGCGTTAAAAAAGAAAGAAAGAAAAAATTGCCGGCTGATATCTGTATCTGCTGCCCCAATGCGAGTGGCAGCGCCACATGTTCTCCACTTGGGCCTGGTTGCACTGTTGCCTGTGGAAATGTGCCATGATGCTGCTGGTGTTGATGTTGCGAGAAGGCACGAAGAGTGAACTGACAAATTTCCAAAATGCTGGAAGCACAGCATTTGATGTAGATCGCATGTCTTCTTGGGTCTGACTTGACTCGACGCCGGAATATGTCAGAGCTGGCGGCCTCTTCCCCCTGTTAGCCAAAAGTGTCTGAGGTGAGCTTCGTGGAAGTAGCTTGACCGGCCCCCGTCGATGAACAGTTACTAGGTCCGCCCGCCTGCCTACCAAACCTCCTAAAAGTTTTGTTCTCCCACGACTCGTCTCGTCTCTGTTAGCTGGAATGAAGTGTGCCTGAAGTAGTGTCGAATTTTCCACTGTGGATCGCATTGCTTACTCTGTCTCTCCATTTTGACAGACAGTCTCGGTCTCGTCTAATCTATATATACTCTCATCCTGTCGCTTCCTGTATCTCTCCACCTTGGTCTACTCCCCTTTACCTAAAACTTAGAAATGGCCATTGCATTTGTCTTCTGCATCATGAGACCGCTGGATCAATTTAAATCGCAACTTATGTGAACTTAAGCGGAATCTTCTTCATCGAGAAAATATGATTTTCTACCAAGAATAAACTGGCGGATAGGCTCTCTACTGAATTATTTACGCTTTTACCGCCTTTAGGTCTGACTTGGCATCTCACGTCAAACAGCGTCAAACAGAAAAACTGGTAAAGGTAACCAAAGACCCCGCATTCGAACTCGTTTCGTGAAGGATTATCGCTCATCTTCATCGACGAGAGCCATGACAGCGACCAGACATCTTCAGTCTGAACAAACAAGTTTGCATTCTTACATCCATGCAACTCAACACCCATCCATCGGATGGCATAACACCGAAATCTTGGACAATCAACTGGCCGGTTCTTGCCAAGCAAGTCAAGCATCGAAGGACCTCCAATTTGACCCAACGACATGGAGCCAAGAACGAACCAAACAATACCAAGGAAGGCCAAGGCGAAAAATGGCCACTCCCTTCCCGCCCTCCCCCACCATCCATCGCCGTGTCACTGTCCTGAAGCATGGCTGCAGATGTGATTATGAGGCTGAGCCCTCCAGCTGAGAATTATCTGTGCTTGATGAGGTGGCAATTCTACGACTGCCGTGAACAACCTGTTTCGGCCAAGCTCTTGGCCACAACCCATCTGCTGCCCCCGCGATCCCCCGCAGAATCCTCCGCCATGGCGAGCCAAGGTGCCCAAATGCCATGAATCGGCTTTTGCTTTTGCGGTCTTTTTCCTTTTTCCTCCAATCTCCAAAATTCCCCAAATCCCCCATAGCACGATAGCGCCCCCACGGCCTTGGGGCTCGGCGCCAGTCCCGATCCTGGGTCACCTGCCTCTCCCTCCACCGTAATCCGGTTTATCCTCCTGTAATATCTTATACACATCCGACCCACCACCCACGCTTAGAAGGGGGTGGTGTCGGCTGCCTCCCGCCCTGCACCTTTTCCTAGGCTAAAGCCGGCCCGTGGAGAAAGCTAGGATATATTTCGTCTTTTTTTTTGTCGGGTTGTTGATTTTTATAGTACACGGTCGCTTAAAGCGCACCAGTGCCATGGCGTGGGATCGTATGTCGCATCAGGGGTATTGAGTCGTGTTGTCGGTTCGGTATGCGGAAATGAGGTCCACACGTTGTCACTGGTTGTTCATTGTCTCGTTGCTGGAGAGTAGTAGTTGTTGTTGTTCGCTGCGTCTTTCCACCCTCCTTCCTACTCGTACATGCAGCCCAGTCGCCGCTCATTATCATCCTGACATGCGCCGGGAGAAGGACCGCCCTATGCGGACCAGCATGGGAAACTTATCCTGGTTGAGCTTCTTGGTCATCTTGAGATCCTCGAAGCCGTACATGGACAAGCTGCGGCGTTTCTCTTCCGACCCATCTTTCTTCTTGGAGGAGCGTGTTCGCTGCGGAGGCGTTTGAGTTTGAGGCGTCGTGGGTTGTGATTGTTCCTTGTCGCGCTGTTCCACCTTGCTCGGTCGGCGGGCCGGGGGGAGCTCGGGCTTCTCTGACTCCTGCGTGAGGACTTGGTCAAGGCGCGTCACGCCGATCTCGTAGCCGGCAGGGAAGATGCCGCTCAAAGGCCTAGGTGTAGTGTCTCTGGGTGTATCTGTGCTAAGGGAGGGGGTGGATGCGTCGAAGGCGCGGCGCATGAAGGCGAAGGGAAAGTCGAGCTCAGGTCCAACTGGAGATGCAAGCGTTAGCAGATTCTCGATTTAAAACAAGACATGTTACCAACCCAAGGCAGCCCACAGGCGCGCGTCGACCGTGTACTTGAAGAAGTCGTTGTTGACTGTGCTTAATCCGTTGTCGTTGAGGTACTTGACGGCCCACTCCTCAGCTTCCTTAATAGCATCTGCCTTCTTGCCTGGTACCAGGAGTTGCGTGTCTTTGCTTGCAGCAAAGTTGAGGACAAATTGGCGTCGGGAGTACTCGGCTGCAGTGAGGGCCTTCATAATGTTGATTTGCTCAATGTCGAATGCCGTCGACCTGCGCCGCTGCTCGCGGATCGCAGCGTTGGCGGGGTTGTTCATGGTGGTCGCAGCGCCAGAGATGCACCGATGACAGGGATGATGAGAGCTTATTGAGCGACGGAGAATTTAAGAGTATTTTCTCCAGAAAAGAATGCCGATGCCGGGGAAAAAGCTCGAGTTAGCGTAAATAGCGACCGTCGGGTGTTAAACCCCAAAATTTGGAATATGAACGGAGGAAGCCCAAGGCAAAAACAGGCAGGTAAGCTTGGTGCGATTGGGCAAAGAGCTCAGGTGAGCATTGGGCTGGGTCTTGGGCTTTCTTTGTTCAGTTGGTGGTCTCCAAGGCTGGGCACTCGTCGATTCACTCGCGCGCTGGTCGTTCTTTCCAGGGAGGACCTGGGGAGAATCGGGAGATAAAAGAGACACGGCGAAGCCCGAGGATGTGGGCCGCACCCTTGACCGGAAGGTGCGAAAAGCAAGGCCGCAGAAGGAAAGAAAGACCATGATTTAATCCCCGGACGCTGGCATTTCGTGTGGCCTTCCCAAGACATCGGGTCCCGTCACTCTCGCGCTGCCAAGCGGCCCGCCAAGCTGCCCGGCGCAGCTTGGCGACGGCAGTCGGGAGAAGGTCTGGCGCGATAAACGACGGCGCGCGGGGCAATTCTCCGTGGGAAGGCGACTTTTGTCTGGCCATAGGCGATTGTGGTTGTCTGGAATCAGGCAATCGCGTCTTTGTGCACCGGGCGAGAGGCCTTGGCGGCATCCCTTGGACCTTCTCTCTAATTAAAAATGTCTCTTGTGTATCGCGATGTTTTTTTATTTTTTATTTTATTTCTGTCTCACCCTCTGACCGTTTGTCTCCCCCATTCCCCAGACACGGCGTTAGCTCCTTGGCAATGGCGATCGTTGCCCTTGTCATTGCCAACGCGACGATGAAAATTCCCCATGGTCATGGGATTGGCTGTGCAGCACGGAGAGAGCCAAAAGAAGCGAATCGGATAAGGACCTAGGTTCAACGCCAAGAACGTTTGCCTGTCTTGCAGTCGTCATCGGTCCAAGATCTCACTGACGGGCGGCCAGCAGTGCTGACAGCAGGAGCGCCGCGACACTGCAGTCTCACGAATTCGCCAAGGCAAGGGACAGAGCAATTTATCAACAAAGTCTTGTCAAATTCCAATGCATGAAAGCTGCCGCATCCCGCCGCCCTCCGGATCTTCTGCAGCCTGTTCCGACGACTTTGGGTCAATACAAGCAAAAGCCAAGCCTTTCAGCAACGAAATAAGGCGACCTCAAGCCGGAATGAAACCAGTCTTGGCCCTCCGCAGTTGACACCATCCTGAACCACGTGTGGTGTTGCCCATTTGTTCCACGTCGCCATTTTAGCATCCGACGGCGACTGCAGCCTGGGGGACGGTGAAACTCCAAGCCTTGGCGCAACATGTGCCGACGGTAATTATACGGATCGATCAACTCGACAAGAGCAACCTTCCTTGCATCTGAGTCATCCCTAGGTATCGCCCTGCACCATGTCCATTCGCCAAATGGCGGGCAAAAGCTAGAGTTCACCCTCCAGCTCATCGGAGCAGCACATCATGGCAGTGGCTCAGCATTACCACTAGCGCGCAACGACACAGCATTTTCACGATGGGCAGCCAATCCCGCCTCGATGTGGGCATGCGACTGCAGCAGGTGGGCTGTGTGCCAGTTCGGCAACCGCTCCAAGCGCAAGGTTTTGGCAAAGCGTTGTGTGACAGGTGACTGTTCATCGTCTCCAGGACCTGGGTAATCGTGTTACCACACGCCTTTGTATCGATATCCGACCTGCAATGCTCAACTTCTTCTCCAACTGTCCTCTGCCACTCTCATCTCCTACTAGTACCTTCGTTTTCGGTCCAGTAGTCGGGTCCACCCCTTGACATTGTGTGGAGCTGCTTAAGTACCCTGATTCTATGCTCCGGTCCATTCTACATCTTAATGTCCCCGAAAAAAACTGAACTAGAAACTTGTGCAAGACGTGTATCGATCGGGTGTGCCATGGACCGTATCGGCGTATCCATACACACTTCGCCGAAATGTACGTGGAGGGTTTTGTGCTACGGTATCCCAACGGGCTTGAGATCAACGGCAATAAGTCCGCAGACATAAGAGCCCCGGGCAAGGAGATGTATGTGCTTGCGCTTGTCATTGGGGTTGTCCGGCGTCTTCCCAATGTTTGACAAGGGGCCCATTAAGGGGCTATGAATAACGCGAGTCTGGTGAGTGGCAACAAAACAACCGTTGGCGAGGTCGGGGAAGCCCGTCATCCGTCTGGTTCTAAAGATTATAAGGTTCTCTTCGGCCTGCACTTTCATTATCTATTGTCAATCTCTTGCTGGGCCGTCCCAAGATGCTGAAACCATCCCCAGCTCATTTTATTTTTGTTTTTCTTGCTTGATAGAAGTCTTTCCACCATGTAATGCAGCTTTCCCCCGAGGGCTAGAAATGATACACACAACTGCTAATACCAAGACATGGAAACAAAGGGGCTTGATCAAAAACGAAAAAGTAACAAGCTTCGGGCCAAGGCCCTCGCATCAGGCATCCACCCAGATAGGTAAGACAGTTTAGGTTTCACTGCATCGTCGTCATTGATCGATCCCAGCGCGCCATGCATCTTCGCTGCTGGCTGGCGAATACTGCACCTCTGGGGTAAAGGATGTTTAGCCGTCGCTGGTCACGTACATGGAGCGATAACAGGACACTTTACGTGGTAGCAAGAAAGAGACAAGCAAGGGGGAGTGAAGCCTCCGGCGGCCCTCCGGGGGCGCCTAGCGGCGAGCTCTTCGCTACGCTCGGAAAGCAAAACGCGCCGGTGGCACGAGTAGGTGGAGAAGTGTGAACTAAGTGAGCCACCTGAATCGGGGAACATTCTAGAATATAACTGGAATACTCGAGTCGGTTCCAAATTTCTGTTTATGGCGCACCCATGTCGATATGCATTCTGGTGCTTTCCCAGGGAAACACACGATAGGTGGGTGCCTTCTTGTGCGGCAGACCAGACAGACTGTAGAGAGCCAAAATCAATATGGAAGTAACAACAAGGCGTGCTTGCGTCCATAAACGAAAACGAAGTGATGACAAATCTAAATGATTCACACCATCATCACCAGAGACGCTCAAGGTTCAAATCGCTGCTTGATCAATGACGAAGAGGCGTCCCGCACAACAACGCCATGATGCAAGACGATTGCAAACCAAAAGTTAAATTCGCCGAAAATTCCCGCACATTTTAGGTATAAATATATGACTTGGCCAAAAAGATATTGCCCTCCCCTTTCCCCCCTTCTCAGACTGATTCGCTTTGTTTTCGTCCTTGGTCCGTAGACCTCCGAAAGTCGTAACTTTTTTCCGCATCGAATGGACACCCTAACCGCTACACCACAAACGCTTTTTGGATAATGATACTTGCAAGAAGCCAATCCAGAAAGGGTTCAAGTACCCTGAACCCGGAGATCCCGGGGGAAAGGTGGCAGTGGTGCGTGCAGGTCGCAGCAGGTCTGGGGAAATTGCGAGAGCGAGGGCGTGAGAGAGAGATCTGGGAGAAGTTACTTGCACGCGAGTCGCGACGTCCTGTATTGGTGTCGTATCGGAAACGATGATGAAAAAAGCATGAATGTGCGCTGCAGTTCTGACCCGCCTGCGTTTGCAGTTGAGGGGACAGAAAAAGCAGTTTGCGCTATAGCTGAGTTTCCTGAAGGTTTTTTTTTTTTTTTTTGCTGTGCACATTTGTTTCTCAAGCGTGTTTTCGCTGTCTTCTCCACTGCTTTTGGTTGCATTTCCCGTTGTTTGATCGCGTCCCCGTCGCTTCAATCCTCCAGCCGCCGTTGTCCAGTCGCTGTGGCTGTCACCGCTTCATTCAAATCGCTTCCAGGGCTGGGCTCGATGCAAATCGCTCTTCGTGCCGGGACACACCGTTACCCGTCGTCCATCCATGCCGTGATTGACTTCAAGTTTGCTCCAAGTTAGTTGCCTCCTTTTACATTCACCGCTGACCAATGCCGATGAGTGCGCAGGTACCCTGCACGTGGCCGTCGCCTGTTTTCATGTCATTATCATTTTTGCCCGATCAAGGAAAACAACCCGCCTCGAAACCGTAAACCTGCGCTCCTCTTATCTGCACAATCCGCACACAACATTCTCATTTGCGCCATCGTCCGAATCCCCAAGGCAGGCTCCTCGCTTCTTCGAATCGCCTGCTGTCAAGGCATAGTCCAGCCACAAGGCTGTCGATTGTGCCGACCCCTTACCTTGGCGAGACTCCCCCCTCCCCCTTTTTTTTCTTCCCGTGTTGCCGAGTTTCTCATGACCAGTTTCTTTCCACCCTTTAAATCTCAGCTACTCTCTCAGCAGCATGATGCCAGCCTGACAAGTCTCTAATATCACAAAGATGCGGACGTAAGCTGCCTCAAACGTAATTGCAATTTCTGCGTCACTGAGTCTATTTTCAAAGAGGACGAAGCTGACGCCCGGCTTGTGTGTTCCGTCAAGGCCAGGTCAAGCCCTCGATAATGACAATGGTGATGATGATTCTACCCACCCCTCCATCTACCTACATGCACTACTACATTGGCGTAGCTTCAAGCACGTCACTGTGGCTTGACCCTTTCCCACCGATGAGGACCTTATCGACACAAAACCAAGCAAGCACGAACTCTCCGCCGGAACACCTTCTTGTCATACACTACGCCATCACCCACACATTCTTCACCTCTCTGCGCTGGTGACTATCGAAAGAATTCTGAGGGACATGGGGGTCATTAGTTGGGAGATATAAAAAAGAAAAAGAAAAAGAAAAAGAAAAAGAAAAAGAAAAAGAAAAAGAAAAAGAAAAAGAAAAAGAAAAAGAAAAAGAAAAAGAAAAAAAAGAAAATTGTGAGACCCTATGCCCAACTTCGATGTGACAAGGGTATAAGTGAAGCAAGCCCTTCCCCCATTCCAAGTCTCTCGGCCAAATCGACAGCACACAGTTAAAGTTTCAGATCACAAGTGCAGATTGTTCACAGCTATGCTGAACTCAACTAACCTACGGTGAAATGATAAGTCTGTAGTACTATCATATCCGGCAAGTTAACGATGGTCAATGAGCGACATGACGCTCTTCAAGGTTCTAGTTACCTAGGTAGCTAGAATAGCTGTTACGGCACTCCAACTGACAGAATCTCAGACCGGACCGGGACGGAGGCGTACATAAGTGAGTCCCTCTCGGACAGGAGCCGTTCTTATAACAATCAGAATTAATTTTTCTAGAATTGGTGAGGAATCTTGTGCAATTTCTGTACTAGTATACTTCATACCCTTGACGTGACCAGTTTATCCTTCCTCGGTGTTCAGACCGGCGACGGCCTACGTCAACCAGTCATTTATATAGTGTCGCCTCGTGGTCTTTTAAAAATTCCTAATAGCCTTAGGGTCGGGAGACGGTAGTAGGGCCCGTTGAATTTTTAACCGGTCGTTAGCATGTCGTCCTCCTTGGTTGGAGTAAAAGGAGATGGTGGACGCCAAGGGGATGGGATCAAACTGTTAACTGGTCCGTGGAGACTTTTTGCCTTGGCCCAGCCCGGGCCTCGTCCCGCCTGGCTGGCCGACCAGCTTCTTATACGACGGAGTGGATAGAATAGGATAGGGCGGAGTTGTTGGTGTCGATGGTACCGTTGCTTGTGTCGGCCATGTCGTCGTCGTGGCCCCCGTTCTTGAAGCGCTCGGCGAGGTTGCACGTGGTCATCTTCAGGATTTGATGGCACTGGCGCTATGTTCTTGGGCGGATACATGCCCGGCGTTGTCGGGATGGAAAGAGTTAGTAGTACTTGAATTTTCGCGCGGTGGGCTACTGCTGGCAACTTGCATGGTTTCGCTGTTGATGAAACCATCTATCTGGTCGTTGTATCTGCCGGCGCAAACGCTGAACATAGGGCGCCATGTTGCTTCGGTGGGCACCAGACCAGGGGCGTGCTTCCGGCGAATAGTTCTACAGGGTCAAACAGCAAGACCAACGCCGGCCAATTCAATGCCACCGTCTTTTGTTATTAGTGGGGAGCCGTACTCCATCATAACTCGGCATCAAGACTCGCTGTCATACGCAGGCCCACACAGCTGGCCCACACGGGCTACATAACACGTGGCTAGACCACAGACTAGGGCAACGCCATCGCGTTCACAAACAAAGCAGATAGAACCAGACACTCGCAGAGTTTGGAGAAGCTTCAATCCGAAGTGATCATGTGCTGCTCCCGGGGGAGCCACTCCACTCCACTCCACTCCACTCCGACGACTTCTTAGCCAGGAACGCAAAAGTTTGGCCGATGGGGTTGATTTTGATCCACTCGTTGGCGAACCGATCTTGTTTCTCTAGGAAGTTGATGTCGTGCGCGGCTGTGAACTCTGTGGATGATGCCGTAGGTAGATTGAACAAGATGCTTGCACATGTACTTACAGTGGTAGGTACCTAAGGTAGGTACCTTGGGCGGTTGTGAGGGTAATCGACAACTCGAGATCAGTCAATGAAGATGGGAGCGAATGGCTCTATACTCGAAAACAAAGTATTGATGATGAGTCATCGTGTACAAGAGTTTTGAACTGAATCTTGACATGCCTATCTGATAAACCAGATAGACCAAAAGGCTGGAGTCCGGAGAGGGGAAATATATTATAATGTACATGCGCAATCCACCCAGGAAGTATTCTTTGCGAGGTAATCCCCAAGATCAGATCCTGGGGTATACAGACGGCGGGCGGCACCAAGTACATTAGAGAATAGAAGAGTACCTATTAAATATCCAACTCAAGGCAAATCCGATGCCCCGATTCTCACGCCGTCGTATTCGTGGCCGGACCCAGAACAAGGTCAATGGTCCTGTTCCCCACGGCCGAATAACCGGGTACGAGCCGTTCTCCAAACGGCTGCATGAAGGTGTCTATGACATTGTCAGTTCCATTCTAGTGAACAGAAACCAGGAGAAAGGAAAGGAAAAGGACTGACCATAGGTGGAAACCGGCTTCGTCCTACAAAGCCAAGCGAACGTCTCCCCGACATTCTCCCTCAGTCCCGTCTGCGGGAAAACCTTCACCACGGCCTCGTATTCCTCCTTCGTAACGCCTTCCGGTCCCGGCCCGACAAAATCCATCATGATGCCCTTGGCTACGGTCTGCACGTCGGGTTCCTTGTAAAAAGCATATTTCGCTTCGGTATGCAGAGCGATCGCGTCCCAGACGAGCTGTACGCGGTGTTTATCCCATTTCTTCCCGTCGGCTTCGCGGGATAAGAAATCACGCGCGGCAATGGCTCCGTCGACTTCGAAGCGCCGGTCGGGAGAGACGATTTTCGAATGCGGATCACGGTCGAAGCCGAGATCGTGAAGTAAGATAGAAATGGCTTGGACTTCCGGGTCGATTAGGCGGGATAGGGTCGCGTTGTGGGAGACCATTAGTGTGGCGAACAGCCAGGATCGCATTACGTGGTTGTAGAGAATCGGCGGAGAGACGGATTTCATGTAGGATTCGGCAGAGCGGATCAACGGGGTGTCGAGGACGGTGACACCGGCGATGGTTCGCGTGGGGAGGGAGGGTTTAGGAGAGGGTATGGCGAGGGATAGGGGGAGAAGCATAAGAAAGGTAGGGATGATCATGGTTGCAGCAGTATATAGACTGGAACGAGAGACAAGACTAGACTGGACTGGACTTTACTAGTCAGAAAAATGGCGAGGATGTTAACAGAGAAAAGGTAGGAGCTTTATACTCATGTCCACGAAATGAAGCTCCGGAAAAATCATTTTGCCTGCTGATAAATCCGCATGTCATTGGTGAGATGGTGATTCGTGATTCTTGGTGAGCTTGTATCCGGCTTCTCTCGGAGGTTAACATTCGGACTGCGTCTCGGACCAAAACCACCACTACACTACGCGTCAGCGTCAGTAAGCAAGTTATTAGAACGGGGAAATATTGAATGGGTTAATAAAGAGAATAAGATTGTTCCGATACCTATCGGGAAGTCCGTCGTCATTTCTGGTGTCTCTGCACACTTGGTGCACTGTGGGAAATGTGACTTTCCGCTGAAGATGCAGGCGCAAAGATCCGAAAAGGGGCGGAAATAACGCAACAGCAAAACTCGCGAGTCCGCGCCGTCTCGGAACACAGGCTTGAGAGGTCCAGGATGTCTGGGAAATGGAGAAATTGATCACAAAAGTACCTTGGCAGTCAAACATGAGGACGAAGAAGAGAGATGCAAACGCAACGCTAATAAATTCAAGGCCCCGCGAATAGCTTCCCGGTTACTTATGCAAAACCACCGCAAACCCCTACCCTAACAAACTCATGCTGAAGGCCCACTCCATAGTTTTGACTGACCCTTCGCCCTCCTAGCCAGAACCCCGTTAGGCCAGCCCAGGCTGTTTCTTATCCAGACGGACCCGGAGTAGACTGTTTCGCGAGAAATTTATACCCCGTTGATTTTTTGTTGTGTTCGTTGTTCCCGGGTCTCTCGACTCGCCCTCTGGCTACTAACCTATAGGTAAGGTGCCTATTGGTAAGAAGGCCACGTCTGCTTAGCAGCCTCAGCAGCCTGGGCCGCAGCCGCGGCGTCTTCCTCGGCTTTTTTCCGTGCTTCTTCCGCAGCCTTTGCCTTTGCTGCTTCTTCGGCTTCTTTTCGTCGCTTCGCTTCGAGTTCTCGCGGGTTGAGGTTACGGTCGGGGTTGTAGGTGTTGTTGATCTGTGCTAGTTGGCTTTTTTTTTCCCCCATGGAGTTAGCAGGATATAAACAATGTGCCTTGCGGCTGGTAGATAAGGTTGGGAAGAGAAAAAAAAAAACTCACCACGTATTACAAGTCGTAGTTGCCCACTCCCATTTAACGTCGTTAGGTTTCGGTCCCAGGCAACCGGCCTGGCCGCACGGCTCTATGCTCCCAGCAAAACACGTGTGGTTGCAACCGGGCCACTTGTAGTACTTTTGGCGGCACATTTTGACAAGTGTTCAAGCTGAGAGGGTTATAACTTGACGGTGGTGATCGACTGGAACTTGGTTGGAGAGGGAGACAGTCGGAGTGTAGTTGGCTGGCTTGTGCTGGGTCTCCGTTGCTCTGGGTCGCTCTTTCGCACTTGTGCTGGGTCTCTCTTGTGCTGGGTCAGGTAAAATCAACATTTGGAAGCTTCAATCTTGGAGGATGGCGTGAGTCCTTGGGGAATAAATACTGCACCGTCAAAGCTTGGAGAATATTTCATCTCAACTTGGCCGCAGTTGTAACGGCATATGACCAAGCTTGAAACGCGCTCTTCAACAACTTTGGATATATCTGCCGCATGTTCGGTATGGTTTCCATGCTGAGACTTGCCTAACCCGATAGACAATGTCACAGCTGTTGACGCGGATGACTGGTGTTTGTGAGAGGTCAAGCGAGAATTTGGAACCCAGTGGCTGGCAAAATGTATTTGGAATTGATCTAAAAGCAAAAAGCGTAAAGAAAAGAAAAGAAAGGAAGCAGGAGGTCGGACGAATCCGATTATAGTATAGGTAGCCACTCTCCATACACGTAGTATAGTACAACGGTGACTTCTAACCCTGCGACAAATGTCACCTTCGAGCCTTTGGCTTGAAACTCGTCCCGGTTATCGACGGAATCCAAGGAGATTTGTTGATAAAATCCAAGCCTTGTTCCAGCATTGATGAGAGCTGCACGGTTCAAATCCGGCCTGTGCGGCGCGCAAGCTTCCCAACTGTGTTTTGGCTCCTTTAACCGCCTGATACATACCTAGATGACTCTCAGTCCCGGGACTGGTGCCCTGTAGCCACCTGATACCTAGATGGCTCCCAGTCCCGGTCCCGGGACTTAGCGCCGTGTGGGTATGGTCCACACTTACGGAGCCGGACCCAGCTGCTACACGTCATCTAGAAACTTCTTCTTTTTTCCTTTGTAGAACCTTAATTGCGATGCGAATACATCTCAGTCGCTATACCGTTGCCTTTGCCTCTGCTGTCCCGTCACAATCCACACCTTGCAGTCTGGTTGACTCACTTAGGTATCCAGCGTATCATGAAACAGCCAGCCGATCCTTTCGTTCCCTCTCGCTTTTTCTTGCCATCACGTTCGACCTCGGTTGCGTGTTGACTGGAGCCATCTCCGCGCTGCGGGAGCCATCTCTGTGGTGGGAGCTTTTACTCTGTTGAGGCCCCGTACCATGCAATCTTGCGCTTGCCTTCCAAATAGTTTACCGCCACGGCCCCCTTTCTCACCTGTGGCAGTGAAGCTCGTCCAAAATGGTTGCCTTCGCCGGGCGTGGCCCCGAAAATGACAATGTGCACGCCATGGTGGGCGACCCGAGGAGAGAAAGACTTGTCTAGTATGTAGTATGTAGCGCGTGAACCACCACAAAAGCCGAGGAAGCAATCTGATGCCCTGTATCAGGAGAGTAGGGGAGGAGGAATCCACTGCCGCCCACGGCCGTGTGCGGGACTCGAACTGGTGACTTTGACACTACCAACTTTTGGCGCCATCTTACCTCATCCGGCATAACACTCGCCAACTAAGTCAAGGATGCGCTGCTCGCGAAAAAAGGTGAGGGCCCCAAACACCACCCGTAAAGACCTCACCACACAGTCGCCCCTTTTTCAGTCAACGTACATGCAATAAAACATGCTGAGTGTCCAATTCCTCGGAAGGCACCCCCTGACTAGCTCCGAACATTGAAGCTGCTGATGCCTGCACTCTATCGGACGCCAGCGGTTGGCGATCGGGACTTACGCCCACAATGGCTGACCGGACGCGCGCCTGTGGAGCGGTTGCGGATCGGTGTTTGTTCTAGTGCGAGGGAAGAGAGATCTAGTCTCCACACAACACAGGGACCACGTGTGAACCTACCCATCGTTATTCTGACTGTTGAAACTAACTATCCAGCCAGGTTAAGGTGTTAGTTAGCCTTGCTAGCCTTGTCAACCGACAGCGGGAAACGGTCTGCACTCGGGTAGGTATCAAATGACGTTGTGTCTTCTTAACAAAGCTGCCCCGTCCGGATTTGTGCCAAAATTGCTGTCTTTGGATGCCCAACCTGGAGACTTGCAGGTGTCCACGTAGGAGTGGACCGGGACTAAGGTCATTCTCGAATCAAGGAGAACTGTGTTTCGGTTTTGGCGTATGGTATGATGAAGAAAAAAAGCAAAAAAATCCAACAAGAGTGCGTGTGAGTGTCATCTAGATGCGGTAGTGGACGCCCCTATACGCATGGATCGGGTCAACACCCAAAAACACGGGCACCTCCGGACAGCTTGTATTGATGAGACGCATCAAACTAAGGCAGCCACCCGCCATGCCACCGTCTTCCTTGACCTCCACCAATTGATGCCGTGCTGCGGACGGGACTTTCGGCGATGGCGCTGCGCGTGGTGCAGAGTCTGTGTGAGGGATTTCTGTTTTGTTCGGCATCATCAAAAAGCATTTGTCTGTATCCAGTCAGAAGTTAGAACGACGGGGACTTTCAAATTTCTGATCCCCTGTTCCGGCCAGCGCGTCCAAGCCATAACTCGGTAGCTCTGTGTTGAGGTGCGAAGATCTCGATTGTGGTGGAATTGATACGAAATCTTTGGAGGGGCAAATTCCAGCCCAAATGGGGTGCTGGGCCAGTTCAAAGGCTGACTAATCATTATTCAACTGCACCTGCTGTCAACAGTGTGACAGAAGTTGGCGAGCTGGCTTTTCCTACCCCGTATCTTACCTACTCGAAGATGCGGGTTGGAAAGGGTCTAGTGCAGGTAATCTAGAATAGGCCACGGCTCACTGCGAAGAAGTTAGCAATATCAGGTTGGATTTTGTGCGTGCATTGCATGCGCGTCGCCAGTTCTCGACGTTAAGTCGCGCGAAAGAGCAATCTCAGCATGCTCGGCAAAACCTACCTTAAACAGTTTCAGCCTCGTCGTGCAGCTTTCCAACTCTGACCCAAGGGCATTGATGCAGACTGCACCTGCTATCCGCCAATGCGTGTCTAACCCGCCGCCTGTTCTACAGGTCGTAAATGCAATATGCCGATCAAACTGACCAACCGATGCCCGGTGCGCGACCGATGAGATTGCTGGGAAATTACATGTATTAGGGTCTGGCGAGAACGACAAGAGCAATGGAAACTGTCCCGGTCTCGGGGCTGGTCTAGTGTCAAGCGCGGGCCAGCTGATTTACGTGGCGTGCGTCTGCCTTGAGTCTTGAGGAAGGCGCGGCCCCAACTAGACTCGCGTTGAGAATCGATCCTCCTTCTCCGCCACATCGTCAATCTGAGAAAGAAGGCTTCACCAATTGAGCCGCCGACAGATTCTGGGCGGTCCTTTCCGATCCTACCTCGGCCGAGGCTCGACGCCCACCAAATCTACAGACATGGGATATTGGGGCGGTAAGAGGCATGGACGAATATTTAACCTCTGGGCACCCCGGTCTTCCTTGTTCTTGCTGTATCGCCTTGTGCAGCACCGCTCCCTCCCTCGGCTTCACCCAGCTCCTCTCGTTGGTTTTTAACTGTCTTGGAGGCTCCCCTTCGCTGCCCGAAATTCTGCATTATTCCACAGGTTCAGACCTTTTATCGACATCGACATCAAATCGAATACGATGCCCTCTCAATTGCCCCTTCGGTCATTGCACCGGGCCAGATTCTTCAATGCCACGCAGCGCCAATCCGCTCGCTCGGCCTCGGGTCGCCCTAGGCCTAGTAACAAAGTCGGCTCGGGCTCGAATGTTCGGGGCTGGCCTTCCCAAATGACAGTCCACGACCCTTCGTCCCTGACGGGTGAAAACCAGCAGGTTTACGACGAATTCACTATCGGGATGATGGCCAACGACCGGCTGGCTGTCCATCATGCCCTTGTGGACATGCGCTCCTGGCTCTCCAAAGACGGCTACCCGTACTTTTTCTATCCCGACCATGCTGACGCGGCCTCGGAAATAATGCTCGCCGACTGTGCCAGGGACCTGGGACTCGTTGTCTACCGGACCAAGGTGCAGACAATGTGGTGGGGGCACAAAGACAAGTGTCCGAGCACCCTGCCAGCTTACGCCGGCGACTCGCTCATTTCACGGCTTCGATATTATCCTCGCGCAAACCGCATTCATTGCATTCTCGATGCTCGAGGTATGGACGGAACCCTAGTTCTGCCTGCCTTACCCGACGGGGAGCCAAGGAGATACTTCCAGGGGCTAGACAGGTTCATTAGAAAAGACTTCTTCCCTCTGGAGTTTGATGCCGAATCGATATTACACGAAAGGAACCCCGCAAGCGGCCGTGGTCACTCGGTGCTCCAGACGTGGACTGTACATGTAAGTCTTCCCCAGTGTCAAGCCCTCCTCCCATCATCATCATTCATTGCTAACAATTCAGGCATTGCTCATAGTCCGTATCGATATAGTTGAGGTGCTTTTTGACTCCCTTACCCTCCGAGCCGACACCGCGGGCGATGAGGCCTGGATACCTTTTCTCACGAACCTTTTCGATTTATGCCGGGGTGATTTCGTCCACCTCATGCTGCCCTCTATCCATAATGCCCTCCATTGTCTCTACGATGCTGCTGCGGTGGCTGATAATCCCTCCAAGATCATATCTAGAGGCCTCCTGACACAGATCATCATGTTTGCGATGAGGACTCAAGATTTCGACCTTCTTCTACGCGTCGCATCCTGGCCAGCTGAGTTTTGCACCTCGGTCGAGGATTCCTTTTTTTCGGATTTTCTCCCGGAGATGGCACAAAACGACCTGACTCTTTTGCCCCTGGCTTTTTGGAGCAGCCTCCATGCCATTATTCGATCGATACCTGGCATCCAACGCCGACTCGGGGTTGTCAAATCCATGCCACCTGTCCTGTTGGAACATTTGCTTCAAACCTTTAGAGAGCAGAGGTACGACCTGGTGATTGCCGGGGACGGCGACGGAGGGGATGGCGACGGAGCGAACAACGACCAAGACGCAAGCGAGCTGGGCTCCTATAGCAGTGGGTGGGCCTTTGCTGAAGGCTTTTCGCTGACTGCCGACGACTTTGATTACTTCCATGAGCAGTAAGTGCCCTACTCGTCTACCGAGTCGCTATTCTCAACATGATAAACTGACTGTTTTTTTTTATCAAGTGTGTTTAGGAGCACGCTTCTCCATGTCACTTCTCCCGATGCTTGTCCACTCTGGGGCTTTGGGATGCTTGCCTGCCTGGCCCACCTCGAGGGCCTTCCCCGAGTTGGTCGTCTCCTCACGAACCGGCGCACACTGTACGCCGACTACTTTATCCAGTTCGCCACGGACAACCGGATCTGCTCGAGCGTTATCTGCGACGAGGACTCGGAGGATCTCATCCGGGAGCCACTGATTGCCCCACACCAACTCTTCCAGGTCATTGCCGATTATGACAACGTCGAGGGATGCAATTCACCAGCGGCACAGCTGGCCGCGGCCATTGCATGGTCGACTGACAAGATCCGGGGCACGGCTGAATTTCGCCATTTCTGGCTGCCTTTCCTGCATCTGGTCGAGAATGGACCTGAAGGCATTCGTTCTGTCTTCAGGGAGGCATTTGTGAAGTTGATGGAGAGATTCTCGGCGCTGTTGCTCAGCCAAGATAACACGCCGTTGCACCAAGTGAGAGAGAAGGTGAGAAAAGAACTAATCAAGTACCCCGCCTTCAAGACCGGCATCGAGGAGGACACGTGGAAAGCACTCAAAACACTAGAGTGCCTAAAACAGGGTAATCAGTGAATCCGAAGGTACCACATCAAGAAAGGCGCGAAATGTGTGGACAGGCACGTGTGCTGTTTGGGTTGGGTAGTTTGTAAGAAGCGAGAATTATCTCACAAAAGCGTTGAATACAAAATACAACAAAACAGTATTTAGTCGATACCATCAAATCGCCGGGATAACCTACCTTGGACACTGTGAGTCCCAGACGCTCGGTGCAGCGTCTTCGCGGTCTTTGGTGGGCACTCTTATCTAGGAGGCAGGTAAGGCATCTACCTAGGTATGCCATGCAGTAGTGCAAGTCAAGGGGCGCTAACCTGGACATGTCAACATTTTTACTTGGGAAAGCCAAGAAAACGTGTTTTACCATGACGCTGGGCACTGCGTTCTACTATACGCCATGCAGAGACACCTATGCACCATGCGGATACCTAGGTAGGTAGCTATGCCCTATTGCGGGATAATCATGTGCCATGCACGTGGTATGTGGGGGACCATATCAACGACATTTTTGACGCCCAAAAGTCAAGCCACCTGATTTTCCCTCACTGAGGCAATGTCAGGTGGACTTCCCCGAGGAACACCTGAAGGGAGATCCGCCCTGTGCCCTGTATATCTGGCGATGGAAGCCATGGAAACTCAGCCAAATCACAGGGGAAATAGAATAACGCCTAGGTACATATGATAGGACAGGACAGGACAGGACAGAACAGTTAGAAATTATACAGCCTCGTGGCGTAGCCTGGTCCACATCATATCATCACAAAAGACTACATGGCGAGGAATGGAAGCTCAATCGAAATGTGGCGGCCTTATCTCCCCAAGGGCTAAGATCAAGCAGCAAAATTCTTCTTTTCCTTTTCGTTTACCTCAACAAAAGTCCCCAGCGTTCGGTTTTCGTGGTCTAGGGATCTCCCGCTCCACATAGCTCGGGGTTGGGTCCCGTGAGTCTTTCAGTCCTTCTCCTCTCATTCTATTTTGTGGTGGACACTGCCGGCCGACCGAATTTACCAATACATACGAGGATGTTGCATCTTTGTAGCGCTGACAGCCGATTCGACAACTCGACAGGGCATGCACCACGCGGGCAGATCACTTTATCAACGAGAAGATCCTCGCCAACGAAAAGATCCTCACCAACGAAAAGATCCTCGCCAATGAGAACATCAATCTTTTTGCTACCTCTCCTTCCTTTTCCAAGGCAGCACACTTAGAGGATGTTCTGCCCAAAGCCGTGAGACAGGCAGCTTGGCCTTGGTCAGAATGCCGCCGGACCGACGCGACTACGTCGAAATGCGAGTCTTTAGGCTCGTTGCTTAGACAAGGGATTGGAGGCTAGAGCCGAGAGATATGGGCGCTGGATTACCGGGGGACTATTTTGCCGTCGTTGTCGACTCGGTGCAGAACTTGATGCAGAAGTAACGGCTGAGGAAAGAAGTCACCAATACCAGCTGGGCTGTCCATCGCCGACTGGTTTCACAGGTCTGGGGAGCGTTGATGGATTCGTGCGACGTATGGGCATTAGGATGATTTGAACATTTCGGGTTGCGAGGGGTATTTCGCTCGTCCTTGACGTCCTTGTGTGATTAAACTGTCGATATCAAGTTGTGGCTGACCAAGTCTGATCTTACATATCCGGGATATCCCAGTAAATTCACGGGAATATTCGCATCGTCCTGCCTTACCTCCCAACTTATTCCCTCCTCACTCCCCTTGCAATGTCGAAATATTCTCGAAATCGACGCGTGTTGTTGGGTAAGCGAATATAGGGGCTTAAAAAACGTCATTGTTCACAACGTCTTCCCCTCAGTACATATCCCCACCGAATATTCTCGATCAAGCTGGTAAAGACGTGCGGGGTTGCGGGGTGAAGCCAATGTGCGCACGTGTACATCAATTAACTAATGACGTTCTACGGAGTACAGCCCTGTGGATACGCGGGACGTTTATTTCAACGCCCATTCCATTCCGATGATCCGATGTCGCTGTCGCCATTCCAAGCCAGGCCCACTCTCGCCCACTTTCTTCCCCGCATTTCTATCCGTCGCCGAGGCAAAACGCCACCTCCTCCCAAATCTATACAACTCTAAATTCCAGCAGGCACCTAAACTCTAAGTCTTTACACGGGAGGAAAAAAAAACTAAACGCTAGGTCGGTAACCCTACATGAGAAAATAACAATGTCGACAACAGGAGATTTCCGCTATCTCGACCCTACAACCCTCATTTCCGCCCCCTCCGCCACGACGACGACGTCTGGAAAACCCTGGGCCAAAGTCGACACGGACGCCACCTCGTACCGCCGAATCACGCGACAGCGCTCCGTGACAGATATCCGGCCCCTTGTTCAACAATCCACAGACACCTTTTCGACGGACACGTCCGGGTTCGAGTTACATTATGCGCCCGCGCAAGAAAAGTTGTTCAGCGACGACAACGCAGTCCGCACGGGATATTACAGCGAAGTCGAGACGCTCTTACGAGAAAAACTACCTGGGGTTGTCAAAAAAGTGGTGATTTTCGACCACACTATTCGCAAACATGATAAGACTTCGCCTCGTCAGCCCGTTCAGTCTGTTCATGTAGACCAGACGCCCGGGGCGGCTGACGCGCGAGTCCGGCGCCACGTTGGAAATCTCTCGGAAGTTGAAGGGAGACGATATCAGATCATCAATGTGTGGAGACCAATCGGGCATGCGGCGACGGATTTCCCCCTCGCGTTGATAGATTGGCGGACGACATCTCCGGAAGATATGATTGCAGTGGATCTGTTGTACCCTTCGGCGAATCCAAAAGATGGCGATGATAGAGGGAAAGAGGTCTGTCCGGATCCGGAAAAGAGTCAGAGCACAGAGGGGTATGAGGTTCGTGGCGAGACGTATGGTGTGGTCCCGAGTGAGAAACACAAGTTTTACTACGTCAAGGATATGACTCCCGAGGAGGTGTTGTTTATCAAGTGTTTTGATAGTAAGAGTGAGTGGCGAGAGGGTGGGACAAAAGGGGTGGCGGCGCTGACGCCGCATACGGCGTTTATTGACCCGCAGACTCCCGAGGGGACCAAGGGGAGGGAAAGCATTGAGGTGAGATGTTTGGTGTTTTATGAGTGAGGGGGTTCTGGTTTGAGTCATTATTATAAGGGGGGGGGGGGGGGGATATGAACAAGGAGACGTTGAAAGCAAAAGAAAAGAGTTGTTGAGTGAGTGGAAAGGAAAAAAGAGCATGTGACGACATGGAGTCACAACCAACTTACTGTTCACAAGTGGCTGAGGAGACAGAGGGGACTAATATGGGGTCACGGCGGGTCATAATCTCCTACTTGAGTCATGATATGGAAAATATGAATGTGATTCACCTTCAAAATAGAGGAGGTCTCCAGAAAAAGAAAAAAGTCAGCCATGACTCCTGGGAAACCCGAATCCACCCCATCCCATCCATCCCAACTCCTAAACTCCGTCCATCCTTCCTACGAATACCCCAGATTCCAACAAATCCAATCCCTGTTCCTGTTCATCCAGTCCCCCGAAGGTAGGTAGGCACTAAGCCCAGCCCCCGTCAAGTCAAAGTCAAGTCAGTTCGAGACCAGACTACAATAAGCCAGCCCGCCGAAACGCCCAATCCAATGCCATTGCGAAAGCCACGTATCCGTTCTGTCCCGTTACTCTCTGTTCTTTTGCCAATCCTCTCTGGTGCTCTCCCGCTAGAAAATAATAATAATGAGGGATTAGATATGGCAGACTAGGTACTTGGTCTCCAGACACTCGAAAGGTTATTCGTATTCGTCTTTATATCGAAGTTGGTATTGGTATTCTGACTCGGTCGTGGTGGTGGCGCTGCTGCTGTAGGACTCGTCGAACTCGAAACCGGACTTGAACTCGCACTTGAACTCGCACTCGCTGATCGGAGATGAATATCGACTTCAACATCCACAAACCCGTCCATATCCATACTGCTTGCCCTCGACTCGATCCACATGGTTGGCGATGGTGTTGTCCCTGGTATTGGTATTGGTGTTATCCTGGGTATTGGTGTTCGTATTGGTGATAGCGATAATGATGGTGATGGAGAACTGGCCCGGCTGGGCGAACACGAACTAAGCGGCGTCTTGTTCATCCCGACACCCACGGCAACTTCATGTTGGAAAAACTCGTCGTCTTGTCCTCGTCTGGACGTAGAGGTATTCCTAGTCCACCTAGACAGGGAGGTATTCCACCGAAAAGAAGAAGCTCTGGTCATGGCAATGGCGTTGATATCCATATCCATAGCTCCAGGTTGCTTGTTGTTGCAGTTTGCGTTCCTGTTGATCGGCACCAACGATGGTACCAACCGCGCGGCGAGGGCGCGGAGGCAGGGTAGACAGGCGCAGATTATGGCGACGTTTAACTCGATCATTCTGTTTTTACTCGTCAGTATTTTGGGAGTATCACTTCGGGTGGTGATCAAGTGTCGGGTTTGGGCAAGATATATATGGAGGGCATGGAATGGTTAAGGAGGAGTACATACAACCACATATAACTAACACCAAACCGGTGCAGGTAGTCGAGATCCTGAAAGTACCAGATGGTAAGGTACAGACGGTAGATGCTCACACTGAGGACGCTGTCCTTCCTAATTAGCACAGCATCCTGAACACTTGATGTTGCTGTGTCAGTGACTTACAATCCCCCTGTCCCCAGAATGGCCGCAATGGCCGCCTTTTGCAGCACCCCCACATTCAACGGGTTAAGAAGCCAAATCGGCAGCAGAAGCAGGATCGCATCGGTAAAAACATTGAGCGAGACCAACGTGCCGTACCAGGCGTCGCCATTGATACATGTTCCCGGGGAGAAGTCCCAAAACCGATTGATGGGTTGACAGGCGTATAGCACTGCCGTGGCTCCGGAGAGGCAATATCCAATGACAATGGAGAGGACGCCGTAAACAACGAAATCGAAACGGCGACTGGTGGAGAAGCGGAGGTAGAACATGAGTATCGACGTCTTGGTGAAGAGTGTGCAGAGGTTACTCAGTATCGAGACGGGGAAGATGGTGATCTGTTCGGACATGACTTGTCAGCATTGTGCTGTATTCTAGGTACCTAGGTACTCAAAGTCAAACCAACAACTCGAGGAGTACTGACCAGCATGTATCCCCTGTATAAACTCGGCTTGTCTTCTTTTCGAATCTCCCAGAGGTGCAACCCAAGTCCATTCTGCGTGTCTGCCGGTAGTCAGCATATTTATGTCGAGGAAATCGAGTCGGACGACGATCTACGTACGGAAGACCTCGGTTACGGAGAAGCCAATCGACATGACCTATGCCAATGAGCATGTAACTTCCCAAAGGACGGAACCATGGGAACGTACCAGCGCAACCAGAATAAGCCCTGACAAAACAACTGTGAGCAACGAACAACATCTAGACCAGGCACATCGAGGCCAGGTGCGTCTGGTCGAGTGGCAAAGAAAGGGGGAGAAAAAAAAACTCACAATCATCCTTGTGAATGCCACCACGCAGGATCGCTCGAGCCGTGTAGAAGCGCAACCCCACAAACAGGGCCGCAAACGCCGGAGACAAAGCCGCGGCGAGGATGATGCTTCTCCTCAGCGTGGAAGAGTCTTCGAACTGTGCTAGAGTCCGCTCCTCATGATAATGCATCATGTTTGTTGGTGGTGTTTTGGTGGAGTGGACATGATACTCTACTGTTCGTGAAATCGATCGCGGTCGTCAATGGTATTGATGGGATGGAATAGAATGGCATGGTATGTATGGTATGGGTTGGGGAAGAAAGGGAACAAAAAAGGATCGGCATATATGGACAGGTAATTATCAGTCCCAGGGGCCAGGCTCGCATTGCCAATCCCATCTTCAGACCCTTCCCCACAGCGGTCGGTGGTCGGGATGGTCGGGGTGAGAGATTGGAACCCCGGCCGAGCCACAAGCCACTGGGGTGATTCGTTGGTGATTGGTGCTTGGAGATTGGGTCGGATTTCCTTCCCCGGGCCTGGACCCATGCAACTCTGGACCCAGCTCCTGGGGTCGCTTGTTGCGCAAACTGAAAGTTCGCGCCCTCTTTGGGAGGGACCCCTGAACGAACGCTTTGTCCAAAAAATCGCCAAGCCTTGAATCAGAACCAGAACCAGATCCAAAAGTCGGCGAAACATGCAAAATACCGTCCGAGGAGCCGATGACCGATCAGACCGACAGACCGATACACCGACGAGACCGATACAAATCATGTATGCTTCATGGAATGCCACGATTGCAGAGAGAGAGAGAGAGAGGCGGCACGTAACCGAACCCAAGGTACCGTGCGGCTCAACTGTTCCCGATTCAATCTCGTGTAACAGTCTGTAACCCCCCCAGCCCAGGACGGTGATACGCTCAGGTTCGGGGACCTGAATTTTGCACTGCACTGCACTGCGCGCGATGAACCGCCCGGGTGAACATCAGCAGATGATTGAGCGATTGAGTATGTGAGGGGTGGATAAAATTCCCAATCAGGTAACATGATGATGTCTGGTTCGCATAAACCAACCACCGTTTTCAGCAATCGCAACCACTTCACATAACGCAGGGCAGATTTTCACTGCGCGCGCGGGTGGTCTCCATGTTAGTTCGTTGCGTTGCGAACTGTGTGGCGTGGCTCCTTCCGTCTGAAATCATGTGCTCAGCCTCCCCCCCCCCCCCCCCACCACCC